>JGI24212J29972_1000191_pt1 | contig 109629 bp, 173 predicted proteins | sample EnhBio_Anaerobic_FD_29972 | JGI IMG/M metagenome (IMG submission 29972)
CATGATCTTTACGAGCGCCGTCGTTAACAGTCGCCGAAAAACACGAGCCTATGCTGACGATCAAATACGTGTCAGCGCCGCCAGGCACCGGAAAAACCAATGCCGCGATCCAATTCATGCGGCAGCACATCCTGAAAGGCGCTCACCGAAAGAACCCAGGATTCATTTTCTACGTGGCCCCGACCACGGAGTTGTTGAACCAGACTTTGGCGAATCTCGAAAAGTCCCTGAAAAACCGCAAGTACCACCAGTACATTCAGGGTGCGTATGGAACGGTAGCTACTAGGGATAAGCAAATTCGCAACATCGTTCATGCTATCCTAGACGGCGCTGAGGTGTCTTCTTTGGGTAGTGGCGCTTTCCCTCAAGGTAGCGTCCTGTTTCTGACACACGCCACTTTCATCAAACTACGGAAGCACCCTCTTTTTCAGAAGGTGACGGTAATTTTCGACGAGGCTCGAAAGTGGGCAGAATTGACAGATGTAATCCAAATGGACCCCGCAGTTGAAGAATTCTTCAACTCGCTATTCACTCTACACCCTCTCGACAAAGGCAGCGTATCGCAACTGGTACCAAAAGCGCTCCCGCATAAAGGTATGCTGCGTCTATTGAAGACAAAGGGGACCGCAAAAGAGTTTGGCAAGATCGAGGAGCTGTATCGAGACTTGACTCCGAGTTCTGACGATCCAGTTCGCATGCAAGTCTACGGGCTCATGGAAGGAGTTGGCGAGAAACGTCGCATGGTGCGCGTGACGATTCCTTCGCATCCATTTGTAGGATTCAAGGACGTCTTCATTCTGTCGGCTGATTTTGAGACGTCGCAAATGAATCACCTGCTCATGAAAGAGCAGTGCATCTTGAAGGACGTGACGTTCGATTTCCTTAACAAACATACCAAGGGCGGGTACCTGAAAGCGTTGCAGTCAGTCGAGCGCCGTTATTCACAACTGACGCTGGTGCCTCTGCTGAACACTAGCAGCATGTCTAGCAAGTACCTACTCGATGGTGGCTTGGTACTGCCCTCCGAACACATGCTTGACTTCCAAGCAAGGATGAACGAGTACAGCATCAGCACTAGGAACCTGCGAGACATTAGCGAAGCGATCAAGCGACCGAACATCAATCGCGCGACTATGGACGCAAGTCACAGGCACATGCTGGAGTACATGCTCAAAATCGACTGCCACCTTGACGTATTGAAATGGCAGGTGTCGGCTAGTCACAAAGTAGCAAAGCGATGGCTCAAGAAACATCCCGAAGCGTCGTCTGGCGTACCGGGACTTATGCTGGTCAATAAGGGATACGACACGTACAAGTTGGACTCGGAACTATACCAGTACCTTGACATTGGCAGAGTGGAAGGGCAGAACGGCTATCGTGATCGCAGTGTCGTTACCTTCTTGGCAGCGGTGAATCCGAATCCGATTCTCGGTAAGGTGCTGTCGTGGATGCTGCCCAACTACGATGCGCACGAGGACTTCGTCGTGGATAAGGCGATTCAGTCCATTGGGCGCGGCAACATTCGCGATCAAAAATGCGACCTACCGATGCTGGCAATCGTGTCATCACGCGGACTTGCAATGCGAATTTTGCACCGCATGAAGGGATACCCGCAAATTGACTTAAGCATCACAGAGAAATTGGGCAACTACATACCTTGGTCAACGAATGAAGCGAGGAGCGCTTCCGCCGCTGGCGAAGAGTACACTCCAGACTCAACAGACGCTGAGAAAACAAAACAGCGCATGAGAAGGTATTTGGAAAACCCAATCAACGTTAAACTGTCAACTGCTAGATCGCTGCGATCTAGGTGGAAGAAGCGTTTAGGTGCAGCCAAGCAACGAGGCGATAAAATTCTGATTCAGTTAGAACTAGATCGACTTGAGGGTCAAATTGCGAAGCTGACTAAGCAAAGGACTAAGAACAATGACTAAATTCGGTGTGTTAGAAAAACCGGATGTGAGTGGGTACGACGTCAAGCTGACACCAGAAGAACTAAAGCCGTTCGAGACTAGCGCACGACCTCTGCTGGAAAAATTCGCAAACTTCCATTCGCTCACTTACGAGCAGATGGACAACCTATCAAGGCGAGTGGGTCAGTACGAGTTTGCGGCGATCATGTTTGTACTCAGGCCAGCGGTGAAGAACAAATTCATCAAGAGTCTGCGTGAGATTCTCAACGACAGGATCTACCAGTACATTCAAGACCTCGACGATTTGAAGGGTGACTACGCGACATACAAATCACCACTGTCAAAGAACCAGGTGGAGGCAGTGCTGAAACGGTACGCAGATGACGCGCGATCCTATCTCGGCATGTACAGTTTGATCCACCTGCAAGAAGGCGAAATCCTGAATCTCTTCACTACCCTCAGGTCAACGATGAAGTATGGGGATCGGGTAGCGGGCGAAAATTACAGGGCAGCAGTAGAACGCGGCAAGTCTAGGTAGACTGTAAATACGTATGCAACCAATGGGGAACACAAGTATATGGCTAACGTCAAAGTGACCAAGCCCGAACCGAACACCAAGCGCCACAGAATCTTCGCAATACTCAAGACAGTCCTGCCCAGCAACATGTCTCTGAAAGCATGGGGTACGAACCGCCAACTCAAGCACGCCAAGTTCCTCATGCAGTATGGCAGGACCCGGCAACCGTCCACGGCCAGCCCGGTGCGCCTCCTGACCAAGATGCAGACCGTACTGGAGATCGCTCCGGTCTACGGCGATTCGGACGGTACTGTGGGTGACGTTGCGCTCCGCGTGAAGCTGCCGAACAGCGTGGCAGAGAACTGGTTCAAGGCAGTTGCCATAACCAACATCAACGCCATCGCTCCTCCGGATAGCAAGGTGGCTCAGTATGTGCCGGTGGACCTGCGTCGCGCCGAGAAAGCCGGTGAGCAAGACTACGGGTTCCTAGACTTCACGAGCTACCACTCGCTCGCCATCACTTCTATGCAGTACATCCTGACGTCCACGCGCGACACCAACTTCTGTAGGACCTGTCGCTTGTTCCTGACGGTCGAGCAATTCACGAGTGAGTGGATCAGCGAGAAGTGGCTGGAGAAGTCGAACAAGGCAGAGCGCAAGGAGGTCGCACGCAGGCGGTTGGATGAAATCTACCTGAGCCTGCTGGAACGATTGACAAGTGCCTACGTGAAGGAAGCGAAGGACGTTGCTCATCGTCCGACGCAAGAGTTCGATGTGGAGGGTACGTGAAGAAACGTCTGCTCATCATTGATGGATCCCAGATGGTCTACGCTGCGCATCACGCGATGGCGAACCTCAAGACGAAAGACGGCCATCCCTCAGGTGTCGTGTACGGATGCTACAACACGCTGATCCAACTCAAGGCGCAATACACGCACATGGCTTTCGTGCTGGATCGTCACCGCCACAAGACTTTCCGCCACGAGTTGTTCCCTGAATACAAAGCCGGACGCTCCGACGCACCCGAAGAGATTGGACTACAGATCAAGGACCTCAAGAAGTTGGTGAAGGCAATGGGCATACCGTTGCTGATCCCACCGAAGAAGTATGAGGCCGACGATATGATCGGGAGCATCGCGTACAAGAATCGCAAGCGCAACACGACTGTGCGATCACGCGACAAGGACTTCATGTACTTGTTGCAGTACGGGATACACATTCACACCGGCAAGAAATTTGTCACACCGCAGTTCGTCTTCGAGAAGTTTGGCGTGCGTGATCCCAAGCAAGTCTTCGATTGGTTGTGCATTTGTGGCGACCTCATCGACGGCATTCCCGGCGTGAAAGGTTGGGGGCCGAAGACAACCGTGAAGTATCTCAACGGCGGAGGCACGGTAGCCTCGCTGCTGAAAGACAAGAAGCTCCTGAAACCGTCGCAGCGGAATCAGTTGAGGATGTCGCGCAAGCTCGTCAAGATCGTGCTGAACCTAGAGACTCCGACGTTCAAGGAATTGAGTGCAGGCCGCGGTGATCCCGAGGCGCTGAAAAAGATTCTCGAACGCTATTCAATCAAACCGGCGATGCAGTTGAAGTCACTGTTTCGCTAACAGGGTATCCATATGGTCAACCTCCAAAATATCGGTGAGCAGCTTCCATCACACTTGGACCTGCACAACTTCCGAGTAGACAAGGGTTATCGCGATCAAGCGGACGACCGCATCTTTCTGGTGCTTCGTTCGCTGCCCGGTCGTGAAACCAGCATCGTCATCCGTCACTTCCTTGAAGCCAGTATCCGCGACGAGCTAAAGAGCTTTGCGTCGATCAGCACAGAGGACTTCTTCCCGCAGCGCAACGGCAGGCCCATCTATCAGTCGGCACGCATTCGTGAGCACCAGAACGCCACGTATGATCGAGCCACGCAGTTGTTCCTGTCGAAGATCAACTTGGTCATCCTCAACAACTTCAACATTCGCCGCGTGCATTTCAATCACTACGTTAACACTGCGAAGACGTTTGGGTACACCGTCGTCGAGGCTACCGTCGGTTCGATGACGCCAAGCGACAAGGACCTCGCGCAACTATCGCTCAATAGCGGGATGTCCACGGCCACGATCAAAGATATGGGGAGGACCTATGAAGAGTGAAACGCTAACGCGCCCCGGTGAACTCAGCGACTCGTTCATCAATCGTTCGATGGTGGTACACCTCAACGAGAGTTACAAAGTCCGTGACCCCGAGTACATCATCACCAACTGGACGTTCGTGCGCGATAAGCTGCACAACTACTTGGAGGTGGTGAATGGCTGTATACCGGACAGCACACCCAGCAGTGAGTCCATCTTCATGCTGTACCGACGACTCATGCAGGGTCAGCTGTTCAACGAAATGACTCCGGGTAAGCCGAAGGCCGAGCGATACTTCGCCGCCATCGAAACGGAAAACTACCTGTTCCCGGTGGAGTCCACAGAAGATGGTTTCTACCTGACGTCCTTCGACTTCGCACGGTGGCGCTTCGCGCTCGCAGCGTGGTCCGGTGACAGGGACTATCAATTCGACGTTATGACGCTGCCGGAGCCGCTGGCATTCTCCATTCCGGGTATGCGTGTCGAGGAAGTGGACCTCAACGACGAAGATGACGTAAACAGCCAACGTGCGATCATCTACAACCTTTGCTTGGGCGCAATGCGTCATCAGATCAGCAAGGGGTCGTTCCGCAAGAGCTACTTCAACACGCCGATGCTGCACTCCTCACTGTGCCACAAACTGGATGCCAAGCGATTCATCGTGTTCGACAAGAGCGACATCCCAATCATGTACTTCGTGTCGGAACGTGTCGGTCGCAACCTGCATGCAATCTCGCACGGGGTCATCAACTACGAGTACGCTCAACGTTTCTCCGTAAGGCCACGAGGTCTCATCACGGCGGTGTTGTACCAGATGAAGTTTCACGAAGTCGTCGCCACTCCCTTTCTGCTCCACTACTTCAAGACGGAGAAAATCTAATGTCGGACGCACCCCCGCAGAATTTCAATTTCGAGGTGGTAGGCAAGCGATTCTCCGCAGTGGAGCAGCATGACCTGACGCTGACCGCAATGTCGCCGAAGGTTCAAGGCGAGTGGGACGACCCCATCATCTTCCTGTCGCACCAGCTTACGCCGACGGAAGGCTGGAACGCTCCGATGCACGGCGCAGCACGCAAGAAGTTTTTGCTGGGTGAAGATCAGATCAAGCTGTCTGAGCTCCCGGACTACATGCGCAATATGTTCTACCTGTCCACCGAGTTCAAGCCCAAGAAGATTGTGTGTTTCGGACTGGGCTTGGGCATCATGCAACGGCTTTACACGCAGCTGGGTTCGCAAGTGCTGACATACGAGTTCGACTTGGACCTAGTGAAGTTGGTGGCCGAACACTTCCCGGCGAACCTCGGTGAAATCCACATCGTCAATGCGTTCAGTCCGTCGCTGGAAATCGAAGCGGCCGACCTGTATGTCATCGACTTGTACGCGGACCTCAGCTTCCCTCACGATATGGAAGTCGAGAATCTCAACGGGTTGGTGAAGAAGCTGCACTCGACGTTCCCCAATACGCCAGTCACCATGAACCTCTACCCGTCCAAGACGAAGTACGATCACTTGGACTGGCCGTACCATGCAGTCATCGAGGATCGTGACAACAAGGTGATGTTGTTCCGTCCGGGTGCAGAGCCGGAGCCGTTGGTCATGCACGCACCGCCCGTCCCCGCAGAGGCAGCAGACGATGAGTGACTTCAAGCCAAAGAAGATCGTCCCCATCAAGAAATTCGGTCTGCACAAGAACAGCAGGGGCAAGACCAAGGTGCACACCAACCTCAACAAGATGGAGGATGGCACTGTGTTCTTCGACATTCGCCAGTTCTACTTCTCGGACGTTGACGGCGAGTACCTGCCGACCAAGAAGGGACTGTCAATCCACGTAGATCATTTGCTGGCGCTACAGGCTGCCGTGAAGAAAGCGGTAAAGAAAGCCAAAGCCAAGCGTTGGCTCAAGGAGAGTGAGTGATGAAAAGATTTAGTCTGGGTCAAGAAGTCTGGATGATACAGGGACAAGAACCGAGGCGCGTGTTCGTCATCGGCGTAGTCGAACAGTACTCCTCGTCGCTAGTGCGTGTCAACGGCCAACTCCAGCGTATCACAAACTACGCGTACCGAGTGTCTGACGCCAACCCGCGCACGGGTGCTGACCTCACTCAATACAATGAGGTGCTCGACCCTGAATTGTACGAGTCGGCTGACAGCTTGCGTCAGTTCATGCTGGCACGTTTCGAGAACTACGAGAACAAGATTCGCAACAAGGGCTTTCGTGAAGACAACGGAGCGGACCAGTGATTATCAATCCAGACGTCGCAGCCACCAAGGCCGACTTCGACGAGGATCCGCACAACACTCTGCGCGTCACATCGTTCTTCGACACGATCCAAGGCGAGGGTCCCCTCGCAGGCATGCCCTCAGTGTTTTTGCGACTGGCCGGTTGCAACTTCGGCGCTAAGGACAACTTCTGCCAGTTTTGCGACACGGCATTCCAACTGGAACAAGCGACACTGTGGACGCATGAGGATCTCATCGAAGCGATCACGGCACTGCCTACGTTCCGCAACACCTTCGCGCTGGTAGTGACCGGCGGTGAGCCAACGTTGCAGCACAACCTGTTGGAGTTTCTGTCGAAGTGCAGCGAAGTGTTCGCTGCGATCCAGATCGAAACCAATGGCACAAACGCCGCGTTTTTCCGTGCGCTGCGTGAGGACTATCCATCGTTGAAGATCATCACGGTGGTCAGTCCGAAGGCCAGCTACAAGGCGCGCAAGTATGCACCGCTGCGCGAAGAGGTTCGAGCGGCTGCGTCGTGTCTCAAGTTTGTCGTCGAGGCTAATCCCGCCAGTCCGCATCACACGATTCCCGACTGGGCGCTTGCAGAAGCAGCACGAGGCCAGAAGGTGTACGTGTCTCCGATGGCTGTCTACAAGCGACCCTACGTTGGTGAAGTGTCGTCGGGTTGGGATCACACGCTGATCGACGCAGAGAAGACAGCAGCAAACTATAGCTACGCGGCAACCTATGCACTGACGCACGGGTTGCACGTTAGTATCCAACAGCATCTATTCTTGGCAGTAGCCTAAGGATCACCATGTCAAATATCCGTAACGGCCATACCGTGCGCCGCCTGTTCGAGGAAATCGTCGACTCCCGTCGGTGGCCCACGAATGCGAAGAAGCACGCCACACTGGCTAAGGGTGAATCGAGCGGCAAACCCGTATCTCCGTATGCTGCATGCTCCAGCTGCACTACCGCAATGTGCTGCTCCACTGAGGATCCCATCGCACTGACGTCGCTTGACATTCTCAAGCTGGCAGTCGGTCTGGACCTGTCAGTGCCCGAATTTTTGAGTCTCTACACGCAGGAAGAGTTTGCTGACGCGGAGAACTATCAGGTCCATGTGACCAAGCCCGGCACCGGCATCGTTACCCACCTGCGTCGCAAGACCAACTACGAAGCATCGTCCTGCATCTTCTTGGTGCGTGTGCAAGACGTCAACAACCAATACCGCTACACCTGCAGCGCGCACGAGTATCGTCCGATGGCGTGTCGTGAGTATTTCTACGACGGGTGCTCGCAGTCCAACACTGGTGAGCTTGCAGCCATGCTCGCTTCCGGTATGGAGAAGCTGGGCGACCCGCAGTTTGATCGGAAGGTTCGCGAGGCGTGGGCTGCGATTAAGCACCTCGACACTTCGCTCAAGACGTTGAAGTCGATTGCTAATGAGGATAAGAAGCCTTTGACTGGCGACTACCTCATGTACTTCGTGACGCGCAAGCTCATGGAGTTTCTGGATCACGCAGACGAACCGATCCAGCCGAATTTCAGCTATCGCGGTGATACCAAGAAGGTCTCGCGTCGCATGCTGTCCACGGAGTTTGGCAACGCGCTCACGTCCTTCGAGTTGGGCGACGGTCAGAAACACAACATGACGCACACGGACATTTTCGAGCAGGGTGCAGGCAAGCTCGGCCTCAAGTTGATCGAACCGGGTGGCAACAAGATCAAATTCAACGACGCCAACCTGCAACACTACCGCGAGAAGCTGACGACGACCCTACGCGAAATCAACTGCGGTGAACGTCGCACGTACCCCGAGTTTGTCAAGGATCGTCTGGAAATCAAAGACAAGAATCCGCTGCCTCAGGACTACGGCACGCGCTTGGAAGTCTCTGTGCCGAACCAGCACTTCCCGAACGCTCAGTTCTACATCAGCGCCTACACTCAGGCACAGATGACGAAGACCGCTGAGACCCCGGAAGAGAAAACACTGGTGTCCAGCATGTGCTACATGCTCAATGTGTCACAATGGATGCTCGATACGTACAAGCCGGATATGATCCCGGACGATGACGACATTAGCGGCCTCTACGGGGAGCTGGCTATGTTCTTCTCGACGCTGCGCACGACTCCTACGCTGCTCACGCGCTATCCGATTCTCGGTAAGGGTGTGGAGCGCATGTGCAAGAAGATTCTGCCCATGTACCGTCAGAGCATGATGGACAATGTGGGGATCTACGAGTTTTGCGATCCCCACAAAGAATTTGACGAAGTGAAGGCACTGTCGGAAGTGCTGGACGTTGCGGGTCATGTGTTCACGCACTATGACTGTGCGCGTTCCACCAACAACAAGAACCTCGTCGAAGATGCCGAGAAGAACATCACGGACTATCTGCAAGCGATCCCGATGTTGGATGATACGATTCGCAAGCTATCGCGCGTCGATTGGGGCAAGCTGTTCAACACACCGAATCGACTGGCTGCGGCTCTGCGCACCACGCCAGAGAACCTGATGTTCGACGACGATGCGTGTGAGCTTCTCTACTCGTTGGTGCTGCACCCGTACTACCTGTACTCGTTGAAGTCGCACCTCATGACGGACTCGTCCGATCTGCTGGCTCGATATATCTGCGAGGATCAGACGATCAACCTGTGGAAGTCCACGCTCAAGATCATCGAGAACACGCTGAACGATCCGCGCCTGCACTCGCAAATGTCGAAGTCTGACACCAGCGCGTTTTTCAACGTCTACAACATCCTGACTCATCTGGCGTATGGTATGACTCTGTACGGTCGTGTCCCGACCAAGCACCGAGCAATGGCACGCAAGGTCAACACGCTCACCGGCGTGTTGTACGGCATGCAGGAGCTGACGAACATCCACGATCAGGACCCGGAGACGGTTGCAGAATACATCGATGCTTGCACGCGCAACCTCGGACTGCCGGTTGGCACGAACCAGAGCATGTATGTGCCGGTTATCAAGACGCTGGTGCGTACAGCGGAACTCAACGGTTCTGTAAATACTCAGCGATTCAATCGCTCGCAGAGGTTCACGGCTCGCGTCGCGAACATCCCACCGTTCCAAGACAATTTCCTGTACGGGGCCTACCACGGAACGTGGACAGTCGTGGATGCGTTGCGCTCGCACATATTCAAGTTGTCTCCCGCCGTAGACGACCCTAAGGATCTCGGAGAAATCGTGTGAAGAAATACCCGATCGTCAACATCGAATCCATGTGGTCCGAAGACGCAAACACGTACACGCATTTGGGTGTCGTGGATTTCACGAATGAATGGGTGGACTCGCACTATCCGTCGGTGCAGTACATCATGTACGAGACGAAGAAGGACACACCGCGCAAGTATTGGGACGAGTCGATGGACCTGCAGGGTTCGATGATCTTCGACCCGCACCCGGATTACATGGGCGCACTCCAGTTCTCTTGCTTGCAGAAGCTCGCAGCAGTAGCGGAAGCAGCAGGTGACATTGGCAATGCGGTAATCGTTGGCAATGGCATGGGTGCATTCCAAAACTATCTGCGTGTTCGACACTACGGAGCCCTTGAAAGCTGCGTTGGCATCGAAATCAACGCAGCAGTTGAGCACCTACGCCGTAAGTATCTGCCAGCGCATCCGGGTCACACAGTAGAGCTTGCCGACGCCTATGAGAAACTCAAGCAGTGGCGCGACATTCAACTGCTGGTACTCGACGCTTTCCTTGGCGTAGGTAACAACGATCTGGATCCCCGCTTGGCCGAAGAGGCAACGGCAAAGATGCTACTCGACTGCTTGGCTACAGGGCAGACTGCATTCCAGCCGGGCAGCATCGTGATGAACCTCAACGGTTACGACCGTAAGGGCAACTACGAAATTTACATGCAGTTGTTCCAACACTTCATGCACCAAGGATACCTAATCCACTTGTTCGGCGTGGATGAAATGGAAATCGACAATCCCATCGCGCTGATTGAGGCTTGTGATTTCAGCGTGACAAAGTGGCGTCGTGAGGCGATGAAGCCCTTCAAGCGTAAGCGTAGCGACGCATCGCGCTACAACTGGAAGGACGATATGTGCATTGTCATCAATCACCTGCAGTATAAGCGACTGCATCGTACAGACTTGAAACGACCGGGAGCGTAACGTGGCGGTAACCGTCAAGATTTTCCCAACACTGGACTACGCAGAAGTCGAGCAGTACTGGAACCTATGGCTTAGCCAACGCGGTCTGGGTCCGTATGATGCACTTAGCTACGACTTCCCTGCAACGCTGCGTCTCATGTTCATTCTGCTGGAGCATCGCAAGGTCTCCGACTTCCAAGTCGTCATTGTGCTGGACGAGGGTGTAGCTCCGGGCGAAAACCCCGACGTTCTGGCAGTGGTACCTATGTACTACACTGCAACGTCTCGCGCGCATCTGACGAGCAGTGTGTTCGAGCGGGACTACCACATCCTCGGCGAGGATGTGTTCATTCACTACAAGCCGTTGATCGATGAGCTACGGGTGAAGGAAGTCATCGAGTCGCTGCCTGCTTATGTGTCTTACGACTTGGGGTACACGTTCAATCCACACGAGAAGTTTTCGTGCCGCTTCCCGTACCCCATCATCGAAGTGAAGCCGCTCAACGAGTACATCGCTGCGTGCCCTGACAAGCACACGCGCAAAGAGTGGGAGCGCATCTGTCGCAAGAACAAGGATCTGCTAATCACGTATGGCACGGAACTGCCTGACAACTGGCAGGAGCTTTCGGCTATGCAGTTTGCGTACCGACGCGAGAAGGATGCAGCTTGGAACGCGCAGTTGCTCGCCGAGGGCAACTTTGATTTCCCCTCGCCGGAAATGCAGGAACAAGAGTTGCATACGATCATCGGTCGTGCGGCTCAGTGGGGCACGCTCCGTACCGTCACGATTCACCACGGGGATCGTCTGCTCTGCACAAACATCGCGGTGGTCCAGCAGCACGGTGACACGAAAATCATGTGTGACTACGTGACGTTCCGTGACCAAGATCCCGAGTACAAGAATCGCTCTCTCGGTGTCTACTCGATCCTCGCAAACCTAGACTTTGCGCATAGGCTGGGTTGCACTGAGTATGACTTGGGCTTGACCGGCGAGGACACCACGTACAAGCAGCACTTCACGAATGCGGTTCGCATGTATCCCGGATTGGCGGTCGCCTCGCGTAACTACATTGTGGAGTGTACGATCAACCGGGACTTCGTGCCGCCGATTTGGGTGCCCGGGGCCAATCAATGGGTCCGCAGCCAGTTTGACCTGCGGGAGCTGATTTCCATGTGGGAGTATCCCACCTACTTGAGCGTGCTGGGTAGCATGATGGCTGAGAACCCGCTGCTGTTCAAGAACCATATCGACGCTGCTGGTGATGCCGTGAAAACGGCTCTGGCCCAGTACAAACAGCAGCACGGTCGAAACCTGTAAATAGCAGCGTGACCAAAATGAGGTGGGTATGTGTGCAATTTTTGGGGTGTACAACGCTTCCTACACCAGCAAGGTGATGAAGCGAGAACTGGTGGATCGTTTGGCCTTCATGGCTGAATCCGCAGTAATCCGGGGTCGTGATGCAGTGGGTATCGGTGTGTTCGCCGCTGGGCACGCTCCGAAGAAGTACGCGATGACGTTCCAGCGTGGGTCAAAATTCGCAGAGGTGAAAGCCGCGGCTGCCCAGCTGGTTCGCACGGCGCTGGCAGATTTGCATGAGGAGTACGCAGACACCATCACGGTGATTGGCAATTGTAGGGCCGAGCCGACTACGGAGTGGTTGAAGAACCCCACCCCAAACGACATCCAGCCATACACGAACGCGCCGCACAACAACGTTTGGACCGTACACAACGGGACCATCGCCAACGATGAGAAGTTCATCCCGGAGCATGCGCTGACCAAGGTGGACAGTCAGGCGATCCCATACGCCATTGAGCGTGATGATTTCACCAAGCTGGTGGGAAGTGTCGCGTCCGTGAGCTACGTGATCGACACCAATGAGTTGTACGTGATGCGCAACTACAGGCCGCTGTCGCTCAAGCAGTTGAACAACACCCTGTACTTTCACTCATCCAAGTCTGCCCTGTTCCAAGTCAAGGGTTACGACGTTGAATTGAAGCCGAACACCACCCGCATTTACGAAGCAGGTGGCACGTTGCTGGACGATATGCACGTTCGCTACGAAACGACCACCACCTTCGACAAGACTGAACCGCTTCCGGGTTATCGCTCGGTGGTGGTTTTGTCGGGTGGTTTGGACTCCACTGTCGTCGCGCATGCAGCGTGCAGTCACTCGACGCATGTCCTGCTCGTGCATTTCCACTACGGGTGCCGCGCTCAGTCCAAGGAAACGGAGGCAGTCCTTGCCGTCCACAAGTGGCTCAAGGAGCATCCGGACAATCAAGGCAAGAGCATCGAACTCCAGTTCATCGAACTAGATTTCCTGCGTCAGTTGGGTGGCAATCCGCTCACGGATCACACGATGGAAGTGGCTCAAGGTAAGGACGGCATCGAGTATGCGAACGAATGGGTGCCTTTCCGAAACGGCTTGATGGTCAGCATGGTCATTGCCCTGTGCGACCGCTTCGGGTACAACCGCATCTATACCGGCGTGAATCTGGAAGAGGCTGGCGCATTCGGCGACAACGAGGAAGAGTTTTACGAGGTCATGCAGGAAGCTGCGGCCATCGGCTCCAAATCGCATCCCAAGTTTCTTAATCCGCTCGCACACTCCATGAAGCACGAAATCGTGAAGATTGCTATGGCCGAGGGTGCCCCGGTTCATCTTAGCTGGTCGTGCTATCACGGGGGCGAGAAGCATTGCGGCAAGTGTGGTCCGTGCTTGTTGCGCAAGACTGCATTCGCTATGAACGATATCCCGGACGTCATCGAGTACGAAGACAACGATACGGTGGTGGGACTGTGAACCGAGTCTGCACAAGCAAGCAGCAGGAACGAGCGTTTCATGCGTACCATGAGTTTTGCGTTGCCAAGTCGAACGTATCGACTGAGTACGACTACGATCCTGTGCCGCGACCGGACGGGATCGGTTTGTTCTACGAGCGCATCGTAACTCCGGACAAGGGACCTATCTCCGTGGGGCTGGGAGACACCGAGTTTCCAGCCTACTGGGATCGTGTGACGCTGAACGGCACTATCTCGCCGAACATGCGACCGGAAGCCGTGATCCCGATGCAGTACGCGACGTTCGATCAGCACATGCGCAACCTCTCGCAGATTCGCCGCTCGCTCAAGAAAGGCGATAGGATAGTGCAGCACGGTTGGATGACCGCCAATATTCTGCAGGAGTACGACTCGCACTTCCAGACGAACGGGAACCCCGCAACGCAAAGCTACTTCATCCGCGATGCCTACGAGAGCCACGTTCGCCACTGGAACCCGGAGATTGCAGAAGAGCATGTGCCGCGCATTGCCTACCTGTTGTTCAAGCACACGGTAGAATTTGCGAAGCTCGGCGACTCTCGCATGCTGCTCACCTGCGTCAACGGAATCCCGGTAGGGGTCAGCCTGTTTCAGTATTGCGCCAGCTACGACGAGTTCCACTGGATCAACACGATCCGTCTGCATGACGAGTACAGCCAAGAGCTACGGGTGGGTAACAACATCATCTGCTACGCCCTCAAGCATTGCTACGAACAGAATTACACGCGGCTCAACATGGGTCTCGCCCATTTCGAGTACAAGAAAGTCTGGAAGCCCACCTTCACGGAACGCCCATGTCTGTAAAGACTGTAACCCCTAAGGGTCTGATCGTCACGGCACATCCTGACGATAGTTTCATCTTCGCTTACTACATTCGTCAGATGAACCCGCACATCGAATGGCATGATGCGGTTGCAACTTACGATGAAAGGACAGCGCGTGGCAAAGAGTTTATCGAAGCGGCAAGGCTCATGCACTCCAAACCATACTGCATCGGTTTGGAGGACAAGTACCAGCACGGTCTCGACGTCAACAAGCTGGACAAGGAAATCACCAAGCTGTTCAAGGACATTCGCCCGCACTTTGTCATCACGCACAACTCTGTGGGTGAGTACGGGCACCGGCATCACACCGACGTCCATCATACGGTGAAGGCGTGCATGATGGGTCTCAAGACGGCAGCACTGCTGACGTTCAGCCACTCGAAGGCACCACCCGACTTGATTTACGTGGGTACGTCCAAGCCGAAGTCTCCGGTAATGAAGGTGTACGAGCGCGAGCTATACATGATCGGCAACTTCGATCCTCACTTGGAAAGTTTCATCATTGAGCGCGACGGGGCGCTTGTAAAGAAAACACTCGGAATCCCCGGTACGTATGGGCGTCCGTTCGTAGAAGTGGAAGGTAGTTGGAATGCAGAACCGAAAGCCGTATAGTCGTGTCCCTGAGACGACTGACGACGAAGACATTGCGCACATATTTGCGCAGCTAGACGAGGAGTACGTGAGAGCGCCGATCAATCGTGGGTGGTGGATGGGCTACGGCTACGTCTGCCTCAAGATCAATCGGCACCGCCTCATCATATCCGACATTTGGGTAGAGGCAAGGTTCAGAGGCAATGGAGCGGCAGGCAACATGCTGCGCAAGGTTCTGTCTCTCACGGACGCATCGAACATTCCAGTGCGGGCGTACCCGCTATCGTTTGACAAGGTTGGCAAGCATTTGTCGATTCCACAACTGCGCGAGTGGTACGGCCGCTTCGGCTTCAAGCCCGTGCAAGGTTCCGATATGCTTGAGCGTCAACCACACACACCATACAAAAGGAAAGGACGTGGCAAAAGTAATCGTAGTACGTAGCCCCGAGTCGTCGTTCCGCCCGGAACGGTACATCACCGATAAGGTCATCGATGCACTGCTGGTCCGCAAGGTCAAGTTTGTCGAAATCAACAGCGGCGATGCGTTCCAAACGCTGTCCTCGCAATCGTTGTTCTACGACGACCGCACCATGACCAACTCGTTCTTCAACGGCGTCCTGCGTGCGCTCGACGTCATCGAAAACGGGGACGTTGTGTACTTCGCCGATGGATGGTCGCCCGCGATCCCCGCGCTCAAGTTCCATCTGCACTGCTCGGGTGTCAACGCGTACATCGTCGGTCTGTTCCACAGCAGTGTCGAGACTCCCGGCGACTTCCTGTTCACCGCAGGCCAGTGGGTGCGTGATTTGGAACAGACTCTGCTGGGGTGCCTCGACGTCATCTTCTTCGCCACGCGCTACGGCGAAGGAAAGCTCTGTCACTACCCGCACTCGGATGCAGCATTCAAGGTCACGGGTCTGCCGATCATCCGACCGGAAGATACGTGCAATGGCTTCAATCAGGTCCCGAAAGAGTGGCAGCGTTGGACCGATGCAGGCAACCCGCGCGTTATCGGTTTCAGCCATCGCTGGGCCGCCGACAAGCGACCGCACGACTTCATCGAGTTGGCCCAGAAATTCAAGGGTGACGAGTCGCATACGTTCCGTGTGCTGCATCCGGTCCCGCTGCCGATGGACGCCACGATGGAACTGGCGCTCGAAGCTGGGATCGAATTTGTGGAATGCCACAACAAGCTGACGTACTGGAACGAGGTGCAGAAGCTCCACTTCATTTTCTCGTCGGCCGAGTTGGAAACCTTCGGCTACAGCGTCATCGAAGCAGTCACGTTGGGTGCGGTGCCGATTGTGCCGGATCGCGCGTGCTATCCGTTCCTGTATCGCGGTCAGTTCATCTACGACGACCTGAACGACGCGGAGAACATGATCCGTCGCAACCGCAGCTTCACTACCCTGCAGGACGCACTGCTGCCTGACGCCTACGACGCCATCAACCGCTTCGGGGACAACGTGATTGACGCCTTTCTGGAGCTCATGTGAAGATCGGCATAGTGGGAGCACTTGGCGTGGGAAAGGCCCACGCCATTGCGGCACGAGATTTGGGACACGACATTGCTTTCGTCGTGGATCCCAATCCGGCTGCCGAGCATGTCTATCACGAGAGTCACCTCATCAACAATTGGGGTGCTTTCAGCGAAACCGCTCCGCTCAATCCTGACATCCCCTACTTCCCGTACCTCGACGATTATTTCGAGTCCAATGAATCGGTGCCCGACCTAATCATCATCGCCTCGCCGGATCAGTTCCATCATGCGGCCGTGAAGCAGATCACGGAGCGCCTGCCGACGACAAAGGTGCTTTGCGAGAAGCCGTACTGCTCCGACATTGACCACCCAAACGTGTACGTGTCGTGCGAGTGGGTCTATCATCCAGAGATTTTTCCGTTCCTCAATGCGGATCGAGTCCACAATCTCTCCTTCTGCCACAGCTTTTGGGAACCCGGCTGGCGGCACGACATTCGGATGGACCTCGGTTTCCATCTGCTCTCCCTCCTGTATGTGAAGTACGGTCAAGTCCCCGACAAAACAACTTGGCTGAAAGTGTCCGACAAACTGGTCCACGGCGTGGCCGATTTCGATGGCGAAAAAATCGCCATAGGGCTGGCCTACAATCCAGAGGATCAAGGCATCGAAAATTTCGGCAACCGAGAGACGGGTCCGAACACGCCAGAAATCCGAATCACCCATGACGAAAATTTCACCATCGGCCTAAACTGGTACGACCGGGCCTTCCACAAGCAGCTAGAGAAACTCCTGTGTGGCGGTCATTTTTTGACCAGCCGGGTGGCGCGCAAAATCGACGCCGCTTGCCGGACAGAAGGGACGCTCATTTTCACGCGCTGCGCTGGCACCTAACAAAACCCTTAAAAAATGGCCGTTTCACGAAGCTGAACGGAAGCTGAACGGCCATTTGACGCATTTGTTAGGCTCCTGTATAATGAAGACGCGAGCGTATGTCGTGCGCGTGCGCGGCGCAGAACGAAGTTTGAAATTTCCCAACAAAGGATGGAGAAGCAACATGGCAGCGAAAAAGCGTAAGGGTGGTGCAGCAGGTGGTGGTCGTATGTCTGGAGCAATGCGGGGTCGTACGCGCCGCGCAACGAAGGTCCAGCGCCTCAAGGAAATCAATGGGATCAAGGTGATCCGCACGAAGTCGGAGTTTGCGCAGGTGATGATCGGCACCAACTTCGCGGTCGATCCTGACTATGCCCACAAGACGGCGAGCGACTACTACTATCCGGTGTATGACCTGTCGGTCTTGCCGGTGGACCTGACGAAGCCCGTCTACTTCGTCTTGGACGACACCTACGATTCGATCATCAACGACTCCTACGACGCGGACGTCGAGTGGCCCACCCGATCGATCCAAGTTTCGACGGAACCCTACGAGACGAAGGGCGAGGACGAACCTCTGTCCGACACCGAGTACAACAAGGGTGTCGATCGTCGTCGCAAGCTCAAGGCAGGCCGCAGGCTTACGCACATTCTGGTCGTGCATCACACGAACCCGGTCGAGATTTACCAAGACCATATGCTCGTGGGTCCGAAAGTGTCGGCTCGTGACAAGAAGAAGGTCGCCAACATCAAGTTGGGTCAGCATGTGTATTTGGCTACCCCGACTATCGCTCGCACCGAAGCCGTCATCATCGGGTGGGTCGCACCGTTGCGCAACAACGAGTTGGACACCCCCTGCTGGACTGCGCTGGTTCCCACGCGCCGCGACAAGCGTGGGTACGTCACCGAGTATTCGGTGGTGCGCATCGCACCGATCCACTTGGTCTCTGTCCAAGAACTCTTGGACATCCAGTACTGACAGTTTCGCACTCCATCCTCGGAGCCGGCTAACCACCGGCTCCTTTCCACGTTCTGCACACATAGGCTCAAGCCATGAAAACCGAAGACGGCATCCAGATCATCACCACTGACACCACTGCGAAGACTCGCATGCGCGAGGAAGGTCTTGTCTTCCACTACGAGTCCAAGTGGGTTCCCGTAGTTGGTCATGCGCGTCGTGAGGTTCACGCAGTTGTGAATCCGATGCTGCCCGGGATCATGTTCTACCTCGACACCGACGTCGCGCTGTCCCTCATCAATCCGCGCTCCCACAAGCCGGAGTTTGCCGAACGCTTGCTCCCGCTCAAGAAAAACGAGAACGTTCTCTGCTACGTTCACTACAGCAACGAAGCGGGCAGGTTCAACCGCACGAACGTCAACAGCGGTTATCCGCAGGGTACGGTGGCGACCGATATGCGGCCGGGTCGCTGGGTGGAAGTGCGCTGGGACGATAAGCCCCAAAGTTGGGCGCTCATCGTCACGGTCGGCCCCAAGCCCGCACGCGGACAGCCGCGCTCCATAGAGGTGCTGCGCGAAGTTGGCAAGACGCGCGGGCGCCCCGGTGTCATGCCCACTCCCATCTACGAGAAGGAAATCATCGTCCACACCCAGATCGCCGCGCACGGTAACATCATCGACGATACGTGGGCAACCTAACAGTAGTTTCACCGTAACACAACCATCCAACACAGAAGGATAACAAGATGCACGCAACATCGCCCAAGGAACGTCTGCAAGCTGCTCTCAACAGCGGGAAGATCCTGCCAGTATCCGGTCGGGTCTACCGGCTCGGCGAGGTGTTCAGTTCGCTCGCGCTCGCTGCCATCCTGCCTGCGCTCTGCGTTCCGCCTGCCGCCAACGCCGAACCCGAGTTGGTCCGACTGCGCCACATGACCGACGAGCAGTTGAAGCGTTGGGTGTCGGATCACAGCGACTACCTGTTCTACTACACCGGCAGCCGGGTGGAGGGAGTTGGCGCGTTCCACTACGCCGACCTGCGTGACGTCACCACGCTGGTGGACGTCATCCACGATCCGTTCGACCCCGTGGTGTCGCCGCGCGGTTACGAGGTTCCGAACGAAGCGGTGCTGGTATGATGGACGACACCGCGATCCCCGCTTCGCCCTCGGAAGACAAGCAGGTCACGCACTGTCTGCTGTCACCCGAGTCGAAGTTGGAAGAGTTTGACGTTCTGGGTCCCCCGCCAGAAGGTCTGACTGTGCAAGAGATTGCCGACGAATCGGTCACTTGGGCTGACGAGTACGGCAACAGGTTCACGATCTACGGAAAGGTTCTGTACGTGTCCGGTGCCCCCGCACTGGTCAACGGCTGGCTTTCCGGCAAGACGGTGTGGACGAGCTTGGCTCCCATCACCGGCAAGTGGAAGGCCGTCACCTTCGTGGCATTCCAAGCGTAACTAGCTACATCAACCCCTGGACCAACAAGATAGCAAGGATAATCTCTTGAACAAGAAGATTCGCATTCGCAAGGATACACTGGCCGCCGTGATCCGCAAGGCTTACGAGTTGACACCGACGAAGGGGACGCAGCGCGACCTCACGCAGACGATGATTGACACGCTGATCGCGGGCGCACAGTTGGGCGAGGACAAGCACATCCTGCTGGACAACGTGCTTGGTCGTGAAGTGAAGTTGGCGATTCTCCGTGATGACACCAGCTACTACATTCTCGACAGACACGAATGGGATGGGCATTCCGGCACGCAACGCCGGGAACTGCACGACTTCATCCAGAGCTTCTACGAGCGGCGCAATCCGACGGGGCTACCCGCGATGTTTGCCGCACTGTTCCGTCTGCGATTCGCCTGAGGTGACGCATGGTAAGCACGTTGCTTGATCCGAAACCCGTGGCCCAACCGACTGAAATGCAGAGGTCGGTGTTCTACGAAAAGCGCCGGGGGCGAAAGCCCAATTGGCACCCGCCGACCGACGCTGCACTCATTTTGGACCTGCACTTCCAGGTGCTCACCTACTGGAAGCATGCTTATCACGCTGAGGCGCACATCACACTCCCCATCGGCCCGTTTGGCGAGGAGCAACACGTTGAGTTTGCTTCCTGCAAGACCCGGAAATCGGCACTCCTGAAACTGATCCAAGGGATCGAGGCGAGCCACTGGTTCCAAGTATTCCGGGCGCAGAAAGTCTACTTCCGGGTGACCGGGGAGGGGATGGATGAAATCTGGAAGGGGTATTGGTAGCGGAATATCCCCCAAATCCGCGGTTCCTGACCAAAAACCCAGGATTGTAAATAAGTATCACACGGTAGAGGAGTATCACGCGGCTGAACCGTGGGTCGTAGTTTCGCGGAGTCGGGAGCTTCAAGACGGGCGCTACATCGCACTATGCGCCCGTTTCCCAACTTCGACGACAGCCGAGGCGTATACGCGCGTGGCGCCTTGCGTAATAGCGTTGTTGTACTGTGCGACCAACAGGACTCTCCAGAGGAAATTGCATGAACAAGGGATAGCAAGTAGAGAGTTTCCGCATTACCTTCATCGCAACATCATCGAAACCTGCTCAACAGAGCTAGACACAAAGGATATACAAGCAATGGCTACCAAGAAGACCAGCAAGAAGAAGACCGCCGCCAAGCCCGCCAAGAAGTCGTCCAAGAAGGTGACGAAGAAGCCGGCTGCCAAGAAGACCACCAAGAAACCCGCCAAGCCCGAGAAGAAGGCCAAGAAGGGCGCGAAGCCCGCAGCCAAGAAGGGTGGCAAGGCAGTGAAGTGGGCGGCGGGTCTCAAGGTCAAGATGGACTATCAGGGTGACACCTACAAGGGTTTCATCAAGTCCGTGAAGGGCGACAAGGTCACCATCGACTTCGGCAAGGATGGCAAGGAGACGTACAGCATCGATAAGCTGAACAAGCTCCTCGCCAGCGGCAAGCTGGAAGTTGTGGGCGGCGCGAAGGCCGAGAAGGAAGAGAAGCCTGCGAAGGGCGGCAAGAAGGTGAAGGGCAAGAAGTCCAAGAAGGACGAAGACGAGGAAGAGGACGAAGAGGAAGAGGAAGACGAAGAAGAAGAAGAGGAAGACGAGGACGAAGAAGAAGAGGAAGACGAGGAAGAGGACGAAGAGGAAGAGGAAGACGAGGACGAAGAAGAAGAGGAAGACGAGGAAGAGGAAGAGGAAGAGGAAGAGGAAGAAGAAGAGGACGAGGAAGAGGAAGAGGAAGAGGAAGACGAGGAAGAAGAGGACGAGGAAGAAGAGGACGAGGAAGAAGAGGACGAGGAAGAGGAAGACGAGGAAGAGGAAGAGGAAGAAGAGGACGAGGAAGACGAAGAGGAAGAAGAGGACGAGAAGCCGCGTAAGGGCGCGAAGAAGAAGGGCGCCAAGAAGAAGCCGGCTGCCAAGAAGGCAACCAAGAAGCCTGCGAAGAAGGCCAAGCCGGCCAAGAAGGCGACCAAGAAGAAGGGCAAGAAGAAGTAATCGAGCCTGACTGATCGAGAGTGGCCCGCAAGGGCCACTCTCTTGGCCGTTAAGGGGAATCCCGTGACAAGACTGCTCTACATTTTCGATCTGGACGGCACACTGGCAGACACCACGCACCGCCAGCCCTTGATTGATCGTGCAAACATCGACGACGAGCGTGCGTGGGGTGCGTACTACAAAGAATGCAAGTTGGACTCGCCGATCATCCCGACGATCCAAACTGCGCGCATGTTGAGCCTGTCTGCCGACATTTGGATTTGGTCGGGACGCTCAGACGTTGTGCGTGACGACACCTGGTGGTGGCTCAATCAGCACGCACCGTTCCTCGCTGGCCCGGATCAGGTTCTGCTCATGCGCAAGGCCGGGGACAAGACACCGGATACCGAACTAAAGAAAGACTGGTACATGAACATGCTGCCGTCCGATCAAGACCGACTTGTGGGTGTGTTTGAAGACCGCAATCGGATGGCTGAAATGTGGCGCTCGATGGGTGTCACTTGTTTCCACGTTGCCGACGGCAACTTCTAAAGGATGAATATGTCACGCGAACGCCAACTATCGCTACCCGTCATCGTCTGCGCTGCAACCGTCTTCACGTACAAGGTTGGCGACAAGACGGAGACGGTGACGATTCCGGCCCCACGCCATTTCAGCAAGACTATGCATGACCTGCTCTGGAAGATCGTGCCGGGTGGCAAGGATGCAATCGTCAGCGAAGTGGAAGGGTTCATAGATCAGCATGACCGCTTCCATGATCGCAAGGAGGCTTGGCTGATCGCCGAAGCTAGGAAGCAAATCAAGAACCGGGTTGGCAGCGATGGCATTGAACGGCTCGGATTGTTTTCCGAGAACCTCTACTAACGGGCAGGGACATGGCGAAGAAATACGACGAGAGTAGCATCAAACGATTCGCGGGACTGCTTGGCATCCGCAAGAAACCGACGCCGTACATCGGCCCCACTGACAGCGACGGCTTGTGGACTTGCTGGCGCGAACCTTCGGACAACACCGTCGATCAGGCGCTGGCTGGCCGCAACAATTTGACCCACCTGATCGTGGACAAGGAGAAGGGTCGGTACTGGACGGTTGACGCGGGCCCCGGCATTCCGGTTGGCAAGAAAGCGTTTGAGGATGAGCGGGGTCGCAGTGAGAAGTTGTCCGTGCTGTACGTCGTCACGGGTCTCACGCATGCGGGCGCAAACTTCGACAGTGACGTCATCAGTCGAGGTACGCACGGCATCGGCCAGAAGGCCACCAACGCAATGTCCAAGAAATTCACGGTGTGGACCTTCCGTGACAAGGCATGGTGGTGCATCGAGTACCGCGATGCGAAGTTGCACAAGGCTCCGTACAAGACGAAGGCTCCGAAGTTGCCGCACGGCATCAAGGTGAAGAAAGGCACGGTCACGCTGTTCGAGCCTGACATGAAGCTGTTCCAGAAAGGCAGCAAGATCGACCTCAAGGTCGTGGAAACGTGGTGCCAACTCACCGCGTACCTCGTCAAGGGTCTGACGCTGAAACTGACGGACAGCAAAGGCAAGACCAAGTCCTTCGTGTCCAAGGGTCCGGCCGACTTCCTGAAACACCGCATCGAAGAGAATAAGGTAGAACCCTTCGGCAAGCCGCTGCTGTATTCCTCACGGGAGGCAGACGTCGCCATCGCATTCACCAACTACGAAGGTGCGGACAACGTTGAGTGCTACACGAACGGCTTGCGCAACAAGGAAGGTGGTGAGCATCTTCGCGCGCTGTACGATGCACTGGTGAAGTCGCTTGTCCCGTACAAGGGCAAGGCCGAATACACGCCGTCAGATTTGCGCGAGGGTCTGATCGGCCTCGTCAACTACAAGATCGCCGCACCCAAGTTCAACAATCAGCCGAAGGACAAGCTGATCGATGAGCGCGTGTACGACGTCGCGTATCCCCAGCTGCTCAAAGCGTTCGAGGAGCTGTGGAAGTACAACAAGACGTTCGCCAAGGAGGTCGTCGCTCGCGCGTCCGAACTCCGCAAGAAGACGGCAGACTTCCTCAAGGATAAGAAGCTCTCGCGCAACGTGAAGGCCGCGCAGAAGAAGCTCCCGGCAAAGTTGGCTGGCGTTGTCGGCAATCGCCCCATCGATGAGCGCGAGATTTACCTCGTCGAGGGTGACTCTGCTGGTGGCACCGCGCACTTGGCACGCTTCAAGGACTTCCAAGCGGTGTTTGCACTCAAGGGTAAGCCGCTGAACGTGATGGAAGCCGCGAAGGACAAGGTGAACAGCAACAACGAAGTGGCGGGCATCCTCGCTGGCATCGGCATCGATCCGTCACACAAGAACCCGCTGTCCCGGCTTGGCTACGGCAAGATCATCTTCTTGGCCGACCCTGACGTTGACGGCAAACACATCAACGCACTGCTCCTCGGTCTGTTCTGGAAGTACGCGCCGTCGCTCTACAAGGACGGCAAGATTTTCATGCTGGCCTCGCCCGAGTACATGGCGGAACACAAGGGTCAGTACTACTTCGGCGACACACCTGCCGACGTAGTGAAGCAGATCGGCAAGGAAGTCAAGGTTCAGCACATCAAGGGTTGGGGTGAAATCGACGAGGGTCCGATGCGCGCCATCGCATTCCAAGTTGGTCGCCGCAGGCTCTACAAGATCGAACCACCGACCGACAAGAAGGGCGCAGCCAACTTCGTGGCGCTGCTCGGCAAGGATCCGACGTATCGCAAGCGCATGCTCGGCTTGCTCCCCATGAAAGAAGCTGCATAAGGGATGACAATGGCAAAGGTCAAGAAGAAAAAGAAGAAGCTCAAGGCGAAAGCCGACGTAATCCAGCCGCGTCACATCGAGGAGATCGGCCAGCGCAACTACTACGACTACGCGGTCGCAATGATCGAGGACCGCTTCGTAGTTGGCTCAGTGGACGGGGTCAAGCCGGTGTTGCGTCGCGCGTTGTGGGCCACCCACGACTTGGGCTTCCATAGCAGCCATGCACACGAGAAGTCGGCCAAGGTGGTCGGCGAAACGCTCGCCAACTACCACCCGCACGGTGATACCGCGTGCTATGAAGCAATCGTAACCGCAGCCAACTCCGCGATGCCCTGCATCGACGGCAAGGGTAACTGGGGCTCGATGCTCAACAAGGACGGCTTCGCCGCCATGCGTTACACGAACATGCGACTCAGCAAGTACGGTGAGAAGGTGTTCTTCGACAAGTTCTACCTGCCGTCCATTGAGTTCATTCCCAACTATGACGGAAGCAAGAAGGAGCCGCTCAATCTTCCGGTGACGCTGCCCAACATCCTGCTCAACGGCAACTTCGGCATGGGCCCCGGCGTGTCCACTCGCAATCCGGCCTTCACGTTGAAGTCTGTGTGCAAGGTGCTGCAGCTTGTCATCAACGATGGCAAGGGTAAGGCTACCGTCGAGCATTGCCGGGGGCTCGTGCCTGTCTCTGAGTACGGTGGCTACATCGACACCAGCGACAAGGAAACGAAGAAGGAGCTCAAGACGTTCTACCGCGACGGCATCGGCAAGTTCGACTGGTGGTCCAAGCGCACGGAACCCAACGCGAAGAACCGAGTTCGCTACTGGTCGTTCGCTCCACTGCCCGAGGATCTCACCGACAAGCTGGCGAAGATTGGCGACGTCAAGGGTGTCAAATTTATCAACAACGACTCCGAGTCCACCGATCCCTACAAGGCCGCGTATGTCGTGCAGTTTGCACCGTCGTGCAAGGGCAAGGAGTTGGAGAAAGCGTTGGAGCGAGTGGATGAGTTGTTCGGTAGCTCCCAGCGCATGGACGTCAAGGTCACTGACCGCACGCTCAACAAGATGGGTGACGGCGCGGATATTTCGCTGCGCAGCACGAACATACCAACGATCCTGACGGACTTCCTCAAGCACCGGGTGCACATCGAGAAAGTTGCGTGTCGCCACTGGAAGGAACGTCGTAACGAACGCATCCGCTACCTCAAGCTGCTCATCAAGGCCATCGATCATCTTGACGTCATCATCAAGGCGTTGAAGGTGGACGACTCTGCTGCGTACATCGCAAAGCACATCGGGATCACGGTGGCTCAGGCCAACATCATTCTGGACCTGCGAGTGCGTCAGTTGAAGAAGTTGGAGATTAAGGTGCTCAAGGCCGAGATTGCCAACCTCAAGAAAGAAATCGCCGGGTACGACAAGCGGATCAAGAAGCCGATGCCGTACATCGCACAACACATTGGGGCGCTCTACGAGGAATTGAAGGGCGAAGCCGAACGTCAGGAACGGGTGATGAAATGACAATGCTTGTCGTTGCAGTGAACGGGGCAATGCGTAGTGGCAAGAATACGCTAGTGGATCACTTGAAGCAACGGTTGCAGCCGACTGTGCGGCACACTGAGGTGGCGTTCGCACGGCCGGTGAAGTCAATGTTGAAGGCTCTAATGGGTGATGAAGCATTCTTGAGAGCGGAAGCAGATCGCGGAATGGTGTGGGCACCCGCAGGCATTTCGTATCGAAACCTCATGCGGACCCTCGGGTCCGGTTGGGGTCGTGACTTGGTTGACGCCGACTTGTGGGCGAACATCGGGATCATGACTATCGAGCAGTTTTTCAAGGAAGCCGAGCGCATCGCCATCGACGCGGAGGACCACGACCGTCATGCCGTCGTCTTCGTGACAGACCTGCGCTTCGCCAACGAACTGCACAGGCTGCGCGACTTCAATCACTTGATCGTCACAGTTGAGCGTGATGGTTGTGGGTGGTCGTCGATGACTGCATGGCAGAAGCTCAAGCACTACCTGTGGATCGAGCGGGTCCACGATTCGGAAAGACCGTTGGAAGCTGCCTACGAAAAGGCGTATGGTGCGTACTGTCCGTTCGGCATGCCGCAAGGCGCGTTCAATTGGATTCGTGTCTACAACGAAGGGAACCCGTGGAACATGACGAACGTCGTCCTGACCACGCTACTCAACAATGATCGCTTTGGTGGCTCTGCCGTGTGGCGCAACAGTTGAGAAGGATCGATGCAAAACCCAAGGGAAATATGTGAGCGGCGGGTGCGAGTAGCACTAGAGGATTACGCACTCACGCGGAACAAGCAAAAGATTGTGGAGGTGTACGAGCAAGTGCTACGGCGCATGCCCGTTCTCTACGAATCATTCGATTGCAGGTTCCACACGCTGCTTGCGTTCTTTATCAGCATCATCGATGAGACGTTGAACAACGTGGAACCCGAGGCTGAAACTGAAGACTTGCAGCGCGAAGTCGATGAGGTCATCATGCGCATGCAGAAGTTTGTGGAAGACGGCGATCCGTACTGGTCCATTCGCCCATTCATGGTCAAGCGTTTGCTAACGACGTTGGATAACATGCGTGAAGCGGATCAGGGTGAGGTCATGTACCGCTGGTTCAAGGCGGATATGGGCAATCTAATGATGAACCCGTGGTTGGCTATTGAGCTTTCGATACCGCGGCCCTTCCTCATGACCAACAGTTACGAATTGCTGCACGCATGCTGGCTCCCGTTCACTGCCGAGCAAACGTGGGTTGATCTAGAGGATCTCTTCACTGTTCCAATCGAGGCAGAGCAAGCAGAGGTGATAGGAGAGATTCTGTCCGGCCTCACCGAGGATCTGCGGCAACGTATCTCCGCGAAGTTTCCGGAAATGTCGGACGACGAAATCGTCAACACGCTGAACAGGTGGCGCGAGTCGCACATGACCCCGTTTATGACGAGCGGCATGCTGGTGCTGCTGTTCCTAATGTACATCGAGAATGGTGGCGACGATCACCCATCGATCCCGCACAACTTCATCATCAACTGGATGGCGTTCTACCCGCAACCAACTGCGACAGTGAAAGGCAACACAGTGGTGGCGAACACGTTAGACAATATGTGGCACGCCCTGCTCAACTCAAACTTCGCGTGGACGCGGCCGGTTCCCCTGAAAGGGGCCGAGGCGACGATCACGATGAAGATTAACACCAAGTACACGGGTGACGTCATCATCGAACGTGTCTTCAAACACGCGCTCGATGAAAGATCGTTCTCCGCTCCTTCTGTTCACTAGGGATGCATCATGAGCGCACTGGATACTATTGCGTTGTTGAAGAAAGCCGACGTCGCATACTTCGAGACAGGCAAACCCATAATGTCCGACAAGAAGTATGACCGCATGAAGGAGGGTCTCGCCAATAGCAAGCTCCCCGCCGTGCAGAAGTACCTCAAGCAGGTTGGTGCTACTCCGCTGAAAGCCGAAGTGGAGTTGGAGGTGTACATGCCTTCGCTCAACAAGCTGAAACACGACGAGCCGAAGGGTCTCGACAAGTGGCTGGCCAAGGTACGAGCGAAAGGCGCGCGGACGTTCCTGCAATCGCCGAAGTTAGACGGCACTTCGTTGCTGGTCAACTACAAGCGCGGCGAGTTCATTTCCGCGCGCACCCGAGGCAACGGTGTGATCGGTCGTGACGTCACCGAACACGCAAGGGTGCTCATCAAGCAGCTGGTGCTTCCGAAGTCGCTGCGTGACAAGAAGCTCCGCAAGGGCATCGTGTCTGTGCGATGCGAACTGGTCATGGCGAAGGCCAAGTTTGAGAAGCGGTGGAAGAACAAGGATATCAACGGCAAGAAGTTGAAGGAGGCCCGCAACGCTGTCAACGGCTTCATCAACTCGAAGGACATCAACGAAGCGTTCGCCAAGGACCTGACGGTGATGGCTCTCAACGTGTACGTGAACGAGAAGGAGATCGTTGACCGCCACGTTGCCGTCGATATGCTGCTGCAACAAGGGTTCAACACGTTCATGCGTGCGAGCGTTGCCGACTACCACACCTCACCGAAGGCAGTGGTGGCTGGGTTGCAGAAGCAGATCAAGAAGGTGGGCGCTTACGAGTACGAGTGCGACGGGCTCGTGATCGAAGTCTGTGAAATGAAAGCGCGTGCGAAGTTGGACAAGGGTGAAGACAACCCTGACCATAGCGCCGCATTCAAGATCGGACACACCGACTTGAAATCGCAGGATGCGCAGGATACGGTGGTGCGCAGCATCGAATGGAATACGTCGAAGACGGGCGCCAACGTCCCACTGGTGCACTACAAGCCGGTGACATTCGGGTCCACGACCAACACCAAGGCCAACGGCATCCACGCGGCAAACATCATTGCTCTGGGTCTCGGCAAGGGTGCGAAGATCACGGTGATTCGCGCGGGTGGTGTGATTCCGCGTATCGTGAAAGTGAGAAAGGCAGTGGAACCCAAGCTGCCGAAGAAGTGCGAGTGTGGTGCGCCGACTGTAATGGTATCGCACCACCTCTACTGTTCCAAACCGTCCAAATGCTCAATCCTTGCAATGCGTCGTCTGCACTCGGCGATCAATTACTTGGAAGTGGATGGGTACGGTGGTAAGAAAGTCGAGCAGGTGTACGATGCTGGTTTCACGGACATCCTGTCACTGTGGGAAAAGGGTTCAGCAAAGAAGCTGACGAAGCTGGACAGGTGGGGAATGAAGGCGGCGATCAACGCCCAATTCAATCTCGACAACCGCATGCGGAAGGCAAAGCTGGCAGACCTCATGGTCATCAGCGGCGTTTTCTCCGAACCGGGGTTCAGCCTCGCATCTTCACGGTTGGAAGCCATCGCCAAGGTGGTGAGCAAGAACCCGCGCAAGTGGGAAGAGGAAGAGGTCAAAAAGCAGTTGTCCAAAGTAAAGGGCTTGGGTGCCGCGGCAATCAGGTGCTTTACGGACCATATCAAGGATTTCAAGCGTTTCTACGCCCAGTACAGGGCCATTGCCGAATAGGCAATCCTGTAAATACATAGTGATCGCACTTGCGATCATTCCAATCCTAGACGAGAGAAACACGAAACATGGCTACCAAGAAAACCGCTGCCAAGAAGACCCCGGCCAAGGCCGTCAAGAAGACCACCAAGGTCGCCAAGACTGCGAAGGCTGCCAAGCCGGTGAAGGCCGCGAAGGCAAAGGTCGAAAAGGCTGCGAAGCCGGTGAAGGCTGCCAAGCCCGCCAAGAAGGTTGCGGCTGTGAAGAAGGCCCCGGCCAAGAAGGCTGTGAAGAAGACCGCGAAGAAGGCGGCGAAGTAATACCCCCGTAGGCAGTAGGAGCAACACATGGCGAAGGCCAAGAAGAAGGACAAGAAAGCCAAGAAGGCACCCAAGTTGGTCTACACCGCGGAGATTTATGCGATCAATCGTACAACGATTGACGGCGTGCTGGTGGCAATCGATGCCGCCTCCGTCACGATCAAGTACAAGAAGTCGCGCCGCAAGCGTTACATGCAAACCGTGATCCCGCTGAACAAGGTGGTCTATGTCACCGGCGGAGAGATTGGCGGGGACGTTCAAGTCTCTTTCAACGAGCGCGAACTGGTTGACAGCTTCGATGTTGTCGAGGTGCTGCATCTGGCCGGTGGCTTGGTCAAGCTCGTTGACGAAGAAGGTGTCGTGACTTACGTTCAGTCCGATAGCCTGATCGTTGAGGGTGAGACGTCGGAAGAGGTTGACTCTAAGGCGGGCAAGAAGTCCAAGAAGGCTGGCAAGGCCAAGAAGGACGCCGACGAAGAGGAAGAGGAAGAAGAGGAGGAAGAGTCCGACGAGGACGAAGAATCCGAGGAAGAAGAAGAGGAAGAAGAGGAAGAAGAATCCGACGAGGACGAAGATGAAGAGTCCGACGAGGAAGAAGAGGAAGAGGACGAAGAGGATGAAGACGAGGACGAGTAATCGTTCTCGCTCCATCTGACACACAACCAATGACGAGTACAGAGGATTAGCTAATGGCTAGTAGCGAAAAGGATCAAGCCGTGGACAGTAGCGAGAAGTCGGACAAGGTGAAGAAGGTCAAGAAGTCATCCAAGTCGAAGACGAAGGATGGTGACAAGGCCAAGAAGAAGGTGGTCAAGACGAAGACTTCGGCTTTGCCCGAAGGAATCGAGAAGCCCGCCAAACCCGGCAAGGCACCGAAGCTGCCAACCGCGAAGGACCTGCTCAACTCGCAAGTCGAGGATCAGCTGGGCGCTCTCGGTTCGGTAGTCTCCACGCTCCCGGATGCCGAAGACGAGGAAGCGCCTTCCACGGCGTCAGTCGTGCAGGATTTCAGCAGCGACGTCGAAGAAGATGACGAGGCCGAAACCGATCAGGCTCCGCGTGAGCAGAAAGTGGACTTGCTGGTCACCCCCTACGAGAAGTGTACGCGTTGCACGCACCTCGTGCATCACGGCGAAAAGGAGTGGAACAAGTGTCACTTCTCCAAGGGTAACGATCTTTGCCCGGCGCAGTATCTCAAGATTGTCAAGGGTCTTCCCATCGAAGCTACTGCCGCCAAGTTGGCGTTGCTGCGACTTGATGCGACCCCCGACTCTCTGCGGGAGATCAACGCGATCTACACCAAGCTGGTGGAGAAGTACGATCCGTTGATCCTTGCGAAGGTCACTGCGATGGAGACGCTGTTCGTGCAGAACCCGAGCAAGTTGGACGCTTTCGTGGCTGCGTCCAAGTAAGAAACAGCGCCCGTAGCTCAATCGGATAGAGCACCGGCCTTCTAAGCCGGTGGTTACAGGTTCGAGTCCTGTCGGGCGCGCCACTCATTAACACACCAAGGATTTAGGGATGACTGTTGAAGTAACCACTGATAGCGTCGCGGACGCATCCGCCAGCAATGAGCGCAAAGGCTCGGGCAGTTACACGGGCGTGCATCTGAGCATGCGCCGCATCAAGCATTACATGGCGACCGCACCGACCCCCGCAGCCCGTAAGGCGATCAAGAGCCTGCTCGGCATCGGTGGTAAGCGTGTGGCACCGAAGCAGAAGGCAGGCTCTGCCACGAAGTCCGCCAAGAAGGGAAAGTAAGGAGAACTCATGCTTATTCTGACCCGACGCCCGCAAGAAAAAATCTACATCGGTGAAGACATTTCCGTGATGGTGCTGCACAGTACCAATCCCGGCGTGGTCCGATTGGGCATCACCGCGCCCAAGGATGTACAGATTGTCCGGGAGGAGCTGATGACGCGCACGCTCCCGGAACGAAAGCCGACTGACACCAACGCCCCTGCCGTTGAGGTTGTGTCGCAGGAAGTGACGGATACCGAACAGACCATCGTTGTCGATGTTCCCGAAGGTTCCGACGGTGTAGCCATTGCACTCGGGGAGGCAGCCCCTCCCGAGGCAATCGGTGAAGCCGAAGTCGCTTCCGCCTCGCAGCAGTCCTAATCGACTGCTGCATTTTCAGGGGGCCGGTAGTTCAGTCCGGTAGAATAGCTGGCTCTTTACCAGCAGGTCGCAGGTTCAAATCCTCGCCCGGCCCATAGCCAACCATCGCAGTACAGGGGTTATATATCTATGAAGTTGCTCAATTTGCTTCGCATCGCAGTGCTGGTGTCCACCGCAGTCGCCGGTCCCGCATTCGCAACGTACTGTCCGAACGGACAGCAGTGGGACTACGACAAGAAGAAGTGCGTCACGCCGCCCCCGCCGACCTGCCCCGCAGGGCAGACGGGTACGCCGCCGAACTGCACGACGCCTCCGCCTCCGACTTGTCCGGCAGGGCAGACCGGCACTCCGCCGAACTGCACGACCCCGCCGACCAATCCGCCGGGCAACAACAACTCGAACAATCAGAACCAAGAGCAGAACCAGCAGCAACAGCAGAACAATTCGCAGAACCAGAACTCGCAGTGGTGGAATGACGTTCGCAACAACAACGCCAGCACTGCTACTTCGGGCGCATTGTCCGGCGCGTACTCTGGTTCCAACTCGTCCGTTGGCAATACCAGCGCCACGGGTGGCAACGCTACCGGCGGCAATTCCACGGCGCAGGGTGGTGCAGGTGGGTCGCTGACCAACTCCGGCAACAACGTGGGTGGTACGGGCGGCACTGCGTCCCTCAACAACTCTGGCAACAACGTCGGCGGCGCAGGTGGCCAAGGCGGTCAGGGTGGTCAAGGCGGTCAGGGCGGCACCGGGTATGGTGGTACGGGCGGCAATGCAACTGGTGGTCAGGGTGGAACGGGTACCGGCACTGCCAGTATCGGCGACACTAATTTGACCAATAGTGGCGGCAACTCCACGAACGACCTGTCGCACTCGGGCAATTCGCGCAACGACAACGCGAACAACCTGACGAACACGGGTGGCAATTCGCGGAATGACAACGCGCTGACCAACACGGGTGGCAACTCGTCGAACGACGTCAGGAACACCAACGACGTTCGCAACAGCAACGCCCTGACGAACGGCAACAACACGATGACGGGTGGTGCCAACACGGCATCAAACGACGGTTCCGGCAATTCGCAGGTGAGCGTCGATGCCTCGGATCGGAGCAGCACCACCAGTAACTACACGGACAACTCTTCCGTGCTGTTCATCCCGTCGCAGCCGGTCGCACCTCCGACCATTGTTCCGGGTGCACAGGCAAGCGTGCTGTATGGTGAGTGTGGTCCGTTGCAGGCTACGGAGTCCGATGACGTCCACGGGATCTACTACGGTATGGTCCGCAAGCACAAGGATCGTTTGGGTCGCACTGACCGCATCGTTCCGTATGCAGGTGGCGAATACTTCGAGCGCACCATCGGCGGTATCCGCGTGCTGTTCGGGCACCGCGCAGTCCGCACCGTTGCGGTCCTGACCATTTCCGGTTCGCGTCAGATTGGTCTGGCGGGTGGTGGCACGGGCAGCAACTGGGGTCAGGGTGGTGCGTCGGGTGGTTCGACCATGCAGCAACTGGTGAACCACATTGACCTTGAGGTCTGCGAAGCCTACCGTGAAGCGCCGAAGTCGCACCCGGTGCTGGTGGAAACTCCGCCGAAGCGTCAAGCGCAATGACCGGGGTGATCGAAGTCTTCTTGGGAAAGGCCCTGATTTGTTTCGCGGGGTCGTGTCATCCGATGCTCTACGGCAAGAGAACACCGATAGGAGACTTCGACACCATTGAACGTCGAGTGATGACTCCCGGCTACGGCGGGGACGTCATCCAGTTCCACGAAACAGACAAAGAGGTCTTCTCGATCCATCGCTTGTGGCTGCTCTCACCTAAGCAGCAACGTACTGAGAGACTGGAGTCCGAAACACCGGACGACAATGAGATTAGCGATGGGTGCATCAACTTGCGGGATGATGTATACGAACAGTTGAAAGACTGCTGTGTGGGTCAATCGCTTATCATCCGTAAGTGAGTGCAAGGTGTTTGGGCGAATGTGGCGGAACGGTAGACGCACTGGACTCAAAATTCAGCGCCGTAACAAGCGTGTGGGTTCGACTCCCACCATTCGCACCAGCGACTAACGTGACAAGGAGAATGCAATGATCCTGACGTTGATCTTTCTCGTGCTGTTCGTCGTGTTCCTAGTGGTAGCAGTACGCAACAAGGAATACAAGGGTGGTGCGTTCTGGCTGTACTGCATGATCGGTCTGTTGATTCTGGTCTTGCATACGCGACTTCTTTCACTGTTGTCCTGAGGTACACACATGCTCAAGATGTACAAACTCCAGCACTGGTCTTTAAGTCGATCGTGACTTAAACCAGTGAGGAGCAGATGGCAAGAACGATCCGTCGTAAAACGAAGTGGCTGGAGCATCACTACGTTGGCACTCGTGAGGAGTGTCTGAATGATGTGATGTGGTGGCACTCCCGGTACAAGTCGCTGACGCCTGAGCAGGCTTACGAGCGTCGTATCGCCCGACTCCATCGGGATCACCACCAAGGCCACTGGAACGTCCCGCGCGACTTTCGCCGCACATACGGCAGTAAGAAGGTTCGGACGCGCGAGGCACAGAAACTGCACCGCCACCTGCGACGCGATGAGTGGGACGACCACCTGCCCATCAACAAAGGGCGTAGCGCCGCGTGGTATTGGTTTTGACCGAGACGGGGGCTGTTTCGGCAGCCCCCTCTCCCACAGGGGACAGCAACAATGAAGATGGTAACGCCTGAGCGCACTGTGATCGAGTTTGTACTAGGGGCTCATCGTGAAATGGAAAACAGCGATGACGACGCAGTGAAACAGGCAGGGGAACAGAGCATCGCCAAAGCTCGACAACGGTATGTCGAGGGGCTGCTCAAGGAGTTCCGTGAAGAGTTGGATCGAAACGACCGACGCCCTACGAGGAGTCGCAAGCGAATCCCGGACATTGTGTTGGCGCTCGATGCCAAGTGGAAGCTGCTAGTGTCAGCAGCACCGACTGAGATCCAGAGTCATTTCGTAGCAGACCACTTCAAGCAGGTCTGCAAACAGCGTCTCCCGGGGTCCTACTACGATATGGCTTTCGACTCGTAACAGTTTTAGGTGGTCTACAGTAACCGGACCTTGTCCGAGAGCCGTCGCTGATGGAGAAGCCGCACCGAGGATGGTCGGAAGCGCACTCTAATCGCATGGCCGTGATGCTACCCTCACCAAAGAGCATTCTGTAGTAGAGGGCCACCGTTTCTATTCCACGCCAAGGAGTACCGCATGTACGCATTGAACAACATGGCACACACAGTCCGAAGGGCCGTCCGTTACGGTCCGACTGTGAACAGCCATGCGTACCAGAGACTGGCGTCGCTCGCAACACCGTAGGATCCTGTCCAAGCGCATCGAGCAAAACTACAACTGGTGGTGGCGCGGCCCGCAAGAGTCAAACGCCGAACACCGCGCGAAGTTTATGATGAATGCGCGTTATCGAGTGAGTACTGGCACTCAATGTTCCAAACACTGGTGCTGCGCGAGTCCGCGTGCCACCTACGGCAATGGCGCTGGTGGATTGACGAAGCAGGAATTGTTCGCGATCCTCCGCCTTGCCGAAGAGAAATCCGACGGCCGTCCCCAACCGAGCAGCGACCGTGCTTGGCCGTTGGACCCCTGATAGCACGGCCGCAATTCGATACCGCTAGACCTTGCATCCGGCATGAACTTCCCCTCATAGCCGGTCCCCATGCACAGTGCTTTCGCCAAAGCGGGACCGCCTCATAAGCGATTGATCGACGTAAGCCCACCGCGTAAGTGTGGGCACCCTACTGGAGAGCGCCATGTTGACCCACCCGACGTTGTATTGGTTGACGCCCACGAAGCTCAAGCGTTTGATTAAGGGCATCGACAACAAGCTGTATGACGCCGAGGGTACACGCAAGGCGTTGGTAGCAGCACTGGAGTTGGTTGAGCAGTACGAGAGTGCGCCGAGCGTCCCTGCGCTCTACCATTCTTTCGAGTACATGACGGGGTACCCGCTCGAACTAAAGCGTGAGAGCTACGCATTCATCGAGCAATTCAACGACCTGCCCGTTTCGTATGCAGGTTACGAAGTGAAGTTGTTGTTGGTGGCAGACCCGACGCGATACGTGGCGGATGGTGAGTATCTTGCGAACAAGGCCGGGTAGGGCCTTTCTCGCTAGACACTTCCGTCTAGCTTACGAGGAACATGCCATGAAGTAAATTGCCAAACCTCCTTGGTCTATCGTCTTGGTGATATTGCTGTACCTTCTATCATTCAAACGACTGAGGAATCATCATGTACGACAAGACCACTGGTAATCTCGTTGACCGCCGCGAAATGCTCAAGGTGAAAATCGTGAGCCTGATGCTGGAAGCTCGCATCATACGTGAGGTGGAGCAAGCTAATGGCGGTGTGCTTCGCGAGGAGCTGCACAACCATCGTGTCAATGAGGTTCGTAAGGCAGCGCGGAACGCTCAATTGGCGTATGCCTTCACCCGAGGCGTGCCGCTGGCAAAGGTGGAGCCGTTTCACCGCGTCCACAACCCGCGGAACACCAAGGAAGTTGAGCGACTGTGCAGGAAGTATGGCCCGCGACTGTTCAAGGCTGAGGACCTCCAAGCGTGGTTCAAGGGCGAGACGGTCAACAAGCCGGAAGCAATCCCGGCCTGATCGGCCATAGTTGTATCGGCGGGGACTTCGGTCCCCGCCACCTAACCGGCCCCTTAGCTCGGCGGTAGAGCTGCGGTCCTTAAAACCGCTGGTCACGGGTTCGAATCCCGTAGGGGCCGCCACATTCAATCAGACGGAAAGCCATGACAAACTTTGCACGCACCGCCCTCATCAACAGCATCGTCGGCAACGTCGCGCTGAACCCGAACGACGAAGGCTTCTGGGATATGGTCAAGAGCCAACTCGACCTGATCCAGTCGGAACTCAACGAAGGCTACGACAATCTCGAATTGCGCAACTTTGATGGCCTGCGTGATGACGTTTGCGACATTCTGTTCACCGGCTATGGCTTGGGTGCGCGTTGCGGTTTCCCGACCGATGACGACTACGAACTGGTGTGCGACTCGAACATGAGCAAGTTCGACCTGAACCAAGAAGATGCGGAACGCACGCAGAAGCAGTACCTCGATAATCATGGTGTGCAGACCGAGATTGTGGTCAACACCATCGAAGGCACCACGTACTACGTCAACAAGAGTCCGTTCGATCAGGTGCCTGATCCGAAGCGGGAAGGCAAGTTCAAGTTCCCGCGTGGCAAGTATCTCAAGTCGTTCAACTTCTGGGAGCCGCAATACGCTCCCCTCTAACGAGGAAGCAAACATGACAGACGAAAATGCTATCGAAGACACCGACGTCCCGGTAGACGAAGAGGGATTGGTCACGTTCAGCGTGAAGCTCCCGCAGAACCTGATTCAGTACGTGCAGCATATCGCAAACGGGGCAGGCGTGGTGACGACAGAGCAGGTGATTGCCGTGGTACTGGCAATGCACGTTCTCCGTGAAAACGCAATCGCAAGAGTGGCTCAAAGGGGCTAAGATGGATCAGGGTACGCGGATCGTCGCAAAGATGGACTCGCAGCATCAGTGGCAGGGAGAACCGTTCTACGTAGCGGGTGACAAAGGAACATGCACGGGCGTCTCGAAAGAATCTGCGGATAGGGTGCTCGTGCAAGTACAGTTTGACGACGGTCCCAACAAGGTCAAAGCCGGACTGTGGCTGGTCCCGCTGGAAGACTTGCTAGTTGACTCACTCCCGGATGGCACGGACGAGCTTCCGCAGCCAACCGAGGAAGACGAGGAGCGCGGTCCGCGTGTCCTACTCAAGAAGTCGAGCCCCACACTGCCGGTTCAGCAACTAAAGGTGCATGAGGTAGTCGTCAAAGACGGGGACTATGTGCATCCGAAAGAGAGAAAGAAGAAGTACAAGCCGCGCGAGCAGAAGGCTCCGGTCACTGAACGTCGAGCAGTGGTACCTCCGCTGACCACGTTCAAAGAGGGTCAGTTCAAGCGCGTGACAGTCGTTGACTCTGAGGGTCAATTCGCTGTCGTGGTTGGAGCACCTCCGGTCATCCGCATCGAAAAAGAGCCTGTGGACGTTCCGGCCGAAGTAGAGTTTACCAAAGAGCCACCACCTCCGTTGGAATTTCGCGGTCGTGAGCGTAGGGTGCTGCAAGGCAAGTTTTCGCCGGACGTTCAAGAACTGGCAAACTTGTGGGTGGGCGAGTCACTGTTTTTCGAGTGCGAATCAGACCGGGGTACGAACACGGCAACCGCTCTCTTGAATCAGTGCAAGGTTTCAGGTCACCTAAAAGGCATGAAATTCTCCGCAAGGAGTTACACCGCAATCGACGCAATGGCCCCTTTGGGCGTGGTGACGATTTTGGTCAAAATCACGCGAACTGCGTGATCCCGATTTGGGGCAGGAAATTCCTGCCCCTTTTTAGGGTCTCCGGCCTAACATTTTCGCTTAGGCCGGGCTGGCCGTCCGTCGGCGGCTGGCCGGAACCGGGCCGGACGGGTGGCCGTCGGCGCACCAAACGGGACCCCTGAAAACAAGCGGTTTCACGAAGCTGAACGGAATCTGAACGACGATTCTGACCGATAAACGGTCTAACATTTCCGTTTAGACGTATGTTATAATGACAGCGCGAGCGACTGCGTGCGCGACTGTCGGCCGAACGAAGTTTGCAAATTCTCGATTTTCGCGCTCCTACCTACGAGGGTGCCATGACCACTCAATTTCTCCAACGCTACATCGAAGTTGCTTCATGCAGTACCCGCACGATCCGCAACAAATGCAAACGTAACCGTCGGGTACGCTTCATCAACCGCGCTTACAACACGATCCTCAACCGCAACAATTTCCAAGACTAAGGGAGTACGACATGCAAAAGCATTTCCTGATGGCCATCCTGCTGGCCGCGAGCGAAGACACCAACGTCAAGTCGGCGCACCAGCGGAGCGACTCGACCCTGGAAGTGATGTTCAAGGGCAAGGGCAAGCAGACGGTTTCGCTGCTGTTCCACGAAGCTGGCGAGGAGCTTTCCTGCACGCCGCGCATCCAAGACGCCGAATCGCACAAGCTGATCCAGCGCGGCGCGGCGAATACGGGTAAGCCGTTGCGCAAGCAGATCGCGGCGCTCTGCAAGGTTGCGGCGCAACCGAAGTTGAGCGGCCAGATCGGGGACTTCCTCGATTCCGTCAACGACTACTACACCACGGGCCTGACGGGCTTCATCCGCTGATCGTGGACGCGCCACGCACGCTACGGTTGCAACCTGGCACTGCAATCGAGTTGAAACCGCGTCGGGAGGGACAACCCGACGTTGCCACGTACCGCTACCGGGGTACGGAGTATGTCTTCCACGGACTCGCGGATCGCCCCGAGTATGCACGGAACGCCGATGGAAGTTTGGCGAACGGGTCATTCCCGTTCACCTATCGACAAGGGATGTGCCACCGTCTGCTACGGGAAACGACTTTCGTCGTCAACCGTTAATTCATCTAAACCGAAATCAAGGATACGTATCATGCCCAAGAAGACCACCAACACCACCAAGTCCCTGCTGACCATCGAACAGCGCGCCGAGGTTCGCAAGATCGTGCATGACGCCATGCCCAAGCGGGCGAGGTACAACACCCGCGCTGCGGTGGCTTCCGATGAAAGCTATCGGGTCAAGCTGTTGGCGTTGCAGGGGGCAACGCCCGGTGCAGTACATTGGGCCGTGCAGGGGGCGCTTGACGCCGCTGGGTACGACTCTCTCATCTTCCAGAAGAAGGATGACAAGAGCGCGATTCCCGATTTCGTCGAGGTGTTCGTCTTCGGTAAGAAGGAGCCGCGTGCGAAGGTGACCAAGCGCAAGTCGGTTCGCAGCAGGGGTTGCAAGTCGCCGGTGAAGGCTGTGAAGGCCAGGGCCAAGAAGGTGATCGTTGACAACGAGAGCCTGTACGGTACGGGTCCGGGTCGCTCGCATACCACCAACTCCGGTCTGCCGAAGGGTGTGAAGGCGGCGGACGTCAAGCCGGGTACGGTGGTGGAAGTGTGGTGGCGTGACGCACCGGTCTCCAAGGTGCTCGTGACCGAAGTTGATCGACCGACCGACAAGGGTGGCCGAGTCGTCTCCGGCGAAATCGACTACCGGGGCATCGACGAACACGGCACAGCGGGTCAGCGATTCGTTTCCACGCAGATTCTGGGGGTCGTCGCCGAGGCAGAGCAGAGTCTGTCCCTGCTGTTCGGCCGCATCGTCGGCTCGGACGAGGTGCTCGCTCCGCGACTGCTGCGGGTCTACCGGGATATGTGCGACTTGGCTGGCAGCCACGCGGACGTCCCGGTCATCACGAAGGGTCATCGCGGCGGTCGCGGTGAGGTGGTCGTCGGCGACTCATCGATGGATGAAGTCACCGCCGAAGAGTACCAGCAGATGGCGAAGCTCCCGGGCATCGTCGAACGCTTCGTACTCATTCCCGGGTCCGCTCCGGTGTGGCTGCTGTCCCACAAGGACAACGTTCACACTTACGCACACGAGGTTGCGATTGACTACCGCAACCGTCCGGGTCAGCCCATCGAACTCTAAACTACCACCCGCACCGGCCCCTACGGGGGCCGGCTGCAAACTCCGACGGAGGGAGTATGTTGACACTAATTCGCCGCCTGTTCAAGCGCCACAAGCCAACTGCGCTTGAGCTTACGTATCCGAGTGTGCATCGCTATCTGGTGCCGCTCGCCGAAGTCCGCCCCGTGCAGTTGAGCAAGGCCGACGAAGGCCGACGCAACTTCGCACAGGATCTGCTGGAGGTTTGGAACCTCAAGCATGTCATCAAGGTCGCGGAGTGCAGTCCGAAAGATGCGACCGAGTACGATCAAGGTCGCATCACGCTGGCGCGCCACATCCTGTGGCTCATGAGGAGTGACTGCGCATGAGTACGCTGCGCCAAGCCGCACGCGCGTTCCTGACACTGTGGGAGCGCAAGACCGCCGGAGAGGATCTGGCTGCCGAGGCCGATGCGAAGTTTGACGGTGGGGAATTTTCCGGCCCCGCCCGCGAACGCCGCATCCACGACGAGTACCAAGCCACCTGCCAGTACGTCGCCGCTCGCATGGGGTACTCGGAGTTGGAGCTTTACGGCGAGGTCTGCGATATGGACGCTCGCTACTTCGATATGTACCCGCACAAGTCGCCGCTCTTCATCTAAACCATTCCCCGAGGGGTCACCATGAACCGCACTGGGCACGCCACGAAAAACATTCCAATCGTTGACGCGAACGATTGGAGCCTGCAACTGGCCGCGAAGGAGTTGGGCGGCGACGAACATGGGCTCACGGAAATCATCGAGACCGAGGGTGCCATCGCGCCCGGCCAGCGTCGCAGCTTGATCGGGTTCCTCGCGACGCTGCATGTCAAGACGATCCCGCACTACCCGAAGCGTTCGGTTTGGTACACCGAAGGCTCTTTCAAGATCACGTACCACCCCGTCCGCAAAAAGGGAACGCACTAATGGATATGCTGCTCTACACGAAGTTGGACGTTCTCGTGCTGGTGTTCCTGAGCATGGTCGTGCTGTTCGCCAACGAAGCGACCTACCGTGCATTCCCGTATGGGAACCAGCAGTGGCGCGGCTGGCGTTTCGTCACGCAGGCAGCGGGTTGGGCTTGCACTGCAACGTGGGCATGGGGTGCTTGGAGTCAACTCCAGCACTGGTACGGCTAACTGTTCCATCACTGTTTCAACCTACCGAGAATTGCACTCGGCCATCTACAAAGGAGTTTGAACATGCAACTGAATCTTACTTACGACGGGTCGCACGACTCGTGGAGCACCCGCCTCAACGGGAACCTCATGGTGCTGTCGCGCAAGGCGGACGCATCGACGCTGAAACCGAACACGAAGTACATGATCGTATCCCGCTTGGGCAAGCACGCCAAAGGGTGGATCGTGGAGCCGGTGAACGACGACCTGCACAAGCTCGTGGATCACGACGGGTTCGAGTGCAGCGGTAGCATGTGCAGCACGATGGCGTACGTCCCGTCGATTCGGAAGATGCTCACGCCCGGTCGGGTGATGCACATTGTCACGGTGACGGATAACGTCAACGCTCGCTGGCCCTATCCGGTGTGGGATCAGGCGGAGTTGGACCGCATCAAAGCGGGTGACGAGTTCAAGCCGGAGAACCTCCGGATGAACGAGGACTACGGCAAGGACAGCAAGGTGCTGTGCTGGTACATGAACGGCATTCGCAAGCTGCATCCGGGCCAGGTGTACGTCGAGCGCGCCGAGCTTGAGTCGTGGGGTAACAAACCACTGCGAGCTTGCGGCTTGCCGTCGCTGGAGAGCATCGGCCGCGGGGTTCCCTGATCGAGGCCCCGCTTCACCACCAATTCCATTCATTACAAGGATACAACAATGAACATGACTGTTCGCCCGCTCAACGGTTTCCTGCGCTCGCCCACCGCCACCCACTATGCCACGCTGCAAACGCTCCCGTGCGCGGTATTCACCGATATGGTGATGACTGTCATCACGAGCGCATGGGACTTCTTCGATCCCATGACAGAAATGCTCAATGAAGAACAGCAGTGGGCAATGGGTGTCGTCGCGCACCAGATCGCCGTGATGTTCGCGCAACGCTACGGCACGGGTGTCGAGACAGAGGAAATCATCAACGCCCTGTCCATGTACGAGAAGCTGTCGATGGACACGCGCCGCATGAGGGTGCAGATGTTCGATGACGAACTGCTGCTCGCACTCCTGAACGCTCCGGCTGGCATGCAGATGGGTGCGCCGCCGAAGTTGACGTATGCCAAGGTCATGCAAGCCACCATCGAGCGGGCGTTGAGCCACTCCCGCAATGTCGAGCGCATATGGGTCGAGGTACGCAGCATCGAAGCCAACAACTACGTTGCGAACGCCCGCAAGCACAACGTCTCAGTCGATGCCAAGATTGCCAAGGTCATGCGCAGTCTCGGGGCCAAAAGCGGACGCCGCGGTTCACGACCGCAGGATACCATCTTCATCTTCGACAAGGACAAGAAGATTCCGGAAGGGCTGGTGCTGGCTCGGAACACCCGCCTGTCGCGTGCGTATCGTCCGCACAAGTCCACGCCCGAAGGCAAGGCGATCACGGAGAAGTTGAAGGCGATCCCCGATCACATTACGGAGAACCCGGCGCGGTTGTTCGAGTTGGATTCCGTCATGCCGCTGTACTTCACGAACAGCAGTACCTACTACGTGACGTCACTGTGGATCCCGAGCGCCAGCACGGCTTTCCTGAACATCCCGTACATCAACTACGGGCCGAACGTGATGGCGATTTACGAACGACTGGCCGAACACGATTTGAGCAAGGTGCAAGCACACAACCTCGACGTTTCGGTGATGATTTCCAAGCTGCTGGATACGCACACGCAAGGCGATGATCCCAACTGGCGTCGTTGCCCGGAATGGCAGGTGCTCGAAATGGTTGACGCCCATAACGAGTCTCTCAAAAAGAAGCGCGGTAGCTAATAGCCCTCTCGGTCACTCAAGGATACGCAATCATGGAAAACAACAATCCTCCGCGCTACAACGTCGGTGACGTCGTTCCCTACCTGCTGGTGCAAGTGGAAAGCAAAGACTTGTTCCACGGCAAGGAAGAGCGACTGGATCGCTCGGGCTTCTTCACGCCCACCTACATACCGTGGCAACACAAGCTCTTGAGCATCGACGTCTTCAAGCTCACCTGCGCCGAAGTACACGAGGTAATTGGTGAGTGGGAAGACAAGGATGCACCGAAGAAATACCACGGGTTCATCTTCACCGGCGAGAAGCCGATGATCGAAGACTTCAATCAGTGGTACGTGGACTACCCGAGGGCGAGCACCTCTGCTTCCGGTCAAGAATACGCCGACTTCCACATAGAAGGTCCGTTAGTCGGTCAGTACGTCAAGGACGAGAAACCGGCGCGACTCCGCCATGCGTTTGATTATTTGCGCAAGGTCGGCAAAGGTATCCACGAGTTGAAAGCGGAGGGGAATGACGGAGCCGCTCGCGACCTGCAAGCGCACTTCGATGAAGTCAAGGCGAAGGTCGAGGAAGCGATGGGTCGCAAGATCGTCGTGGTTCCGCGCAACTTCGATCGGGGTCAGAACCACATCGAAACTTCCGAGAAGTTGCTGGCTACCATCTTGGAGCAAGCGCCGGGCGCAGAGGAGCTGGACGACCTCCTGAAAATGGCGAAGCAGAACAACGTGGAGATCCCGCAACACTTGGCCGGCGCTTCGTACATGCACCCGCGCATCAAGGAGTACAGCTTGGGTTGGATCACCGTCAAGTGGGAGGAGTAATCATGGACTTCAACTCTGTCGAAATCGAAAACTTCCTTCGCAAGCTCTCCGACAAGGGCCTGCCTGACAAGACGTTTCTGGATCTCGCTGCAATCTTCGCAGCGCCGGAACCGACGAAAGAACAGATCCAGTCGGAGCTACAGCGCGATCAGATGGCGAACCCGCACAACGATGGGTACGGCAAGCCCAAGCGTCGCGGTCACGACGAAATCATCTGCGACCTGCGGTATCGGTTCGCACATGAAATGCTGGCCGCACGGGGTCGCACGCTCGATCAACTCAACAACATCCGTGGCAGTGGGAGAATCTAATGGGACCCGGTATCGACGTCATTTCTGTCATGACCTCACTCGCGGAACATACCGTGATGGGTCGCAGGCAATACTCGTACCCCATCACGCTCAACGGGGAGCAGCACGAGCCATACGGCTTCAAGGATCCGCGGCGTCTTGCCATCGTGTTCTTCCTGACGCTGGAAGCGGAGAACCACGGGTACGAAAGCGACGGCAATACGCATCACAGCGATTGGGAGCGGCGTGCATCGCACGGGCTAGTCATCATCGTGACCGAACATCATCAGGTATTCATCGGCCAGCACAAGGACCTGTCGAAGCGGGATCGTCGTATCTCTTCCATGGATCTCGAAATGCACTTCGGAAACTTCGAGTGGAAGAACACCAGCAACCACGATAGCTGCTGGCGCTCCGATGGGTTCAGCCTGATCCACAAGATCGAGGCCGACCTGTATCACAAGTGTTTCGATCACGTCCCCGACGAACACCGCATGCCTCCGATCTACGTCGCGCAGCAGCCGCATTTCGGCGACTTCGCATTGGGTCCCATGTACAAGTTTGCGCTCGTGCAAACCGAAAAGGATCCGCGCGAAGATCGCAACGACGGATACTGGCGCGTCCCGACTAGCATCGAATTTCTCGATGAGGTCATCACGCTCAATAGCAAGAAGAAAAAGGAAACGACCAATGGGTGACAGATACAGTTTTTGCCCGCGACCGGGCAACGACGAGTACCCGGAAGCCTGCGACATTATCGAAGACGACACCGGCGTCGAGTTGGCAACCACCGAGGACATGCACGACGCATCGATTCTCGTGGACCACCTGAACGACGCAGATCAGGGGCCGTACTCGTTCGCTCTGCAGGATGGTGGCAAGGAAAAGTTTGGTTGGGTACTCCGCGACCGTCGGGGTGACGACATTGCAGTTGTCGAATCGAAGTCGGATGCGGAGACGTTGCTTTCGCATCTGAATCGGGGGCAGTGATGCAATCGTCCGAACCCAAAGTCTACAACATCTACAACAGCAAGCTGCTGGAGCTTGCCATCGAAGAGTTGTGCGAACGTACCGAGCGTAAGGACATCAAGTCGTGGTTGCGTGGCATCTTCACTCGCTACATTCGCACCCGCGGTACCCTGCTGCGTCAGGTGGTCGTCATGGACTCGCCTGCGTTGCAGGATATCGCGGCACGTTTGGACAAGGCAGATGAAACCCACCCGTATGCTTGGAGGCAGGGTGGCTTCGAGGAAGAATGGGCGCAGAAAGCCTACGCGAAGGGTGAGCTTTACATATTCTCCAAGATCACGTTCGCTCGTCGCATGAATCGCTACATCCACTGGATCGACTACTTGGAGACGATCCCGGAAGGCCCAATCTCGATGACGCCTTCGCAGTTGCTTCCGAAGGTTGAGGCGTGGGACAAGAAGTTGGCGCAAGAGAAAGTCATCGCGTCGATGAATGTGGGTGTCAAGCGTGTGTACGAATGGGACGAGCGCCCTGAGTACGTCGTGCAGTTGGTTGACCGCACTGCTTTCAAGGTAGAAGGCAAGCTCATGCACAACTGCGTTGGCGGGTATTTCGGCCGCAACGGCGTTGAAGTGTATTCGCTACGCCATCCCGATCACGACAAAGCGTTGGTGACAATCGAGATTCGCACGATTTCGTATAAGGGCCGAGGCCGTCGTGGCGAAGGTCCTCCGAGACGGCGCGAACTCGTGCAGGTGGAGAAAGCCTATCGCAAGACGCCGAGCGAAGAGGAGATGGCGTTGATCCGCGAGTGGCTGTTTGACTTCACCGGATCCCATGAGTGCTACGACGCCTACGACGTCAACAGCGGGAATGACGACGATGACGATGAGGACGTACTTGACGAAGACGATGAGGACGACGGCGATGTTGACGACGGCGATGTTGACGACGGCGATGTTGACGACGGAGATTCCGACGACGATGACGATGAGGAGAATCATCTACTCCAAGTGCGCAGAAAGCCTAAGCGTAAGGAGGAACTGAACGACGAGGATGGAGAGGATGTACTTGACGATCAGGAGTCACAGCGTCGTCGCAGGGCACCGACAGAAGCGGAGTTGGACACAGAGGATGGTGTCGGCTCTCCGGAAATCACTGACTTGCCACGATCAATAAGGGACAACTACTAATGTCAAGCGAGCTAGAACAGGACCAGCATCGCAAGCTGTACATGCTGAGGAAGATCGCAACGGGTGAGTGGTTCCGAAATGGTCCGACGCACCTACAGACGTTGCCTGATGGATCGCGCGGTGCCGTAGTTAAGACGGTGCTTGGTGAAGCGAGGACGAAGAGCAGTACGTTCTTCGTCTTCCGCCTCGAAGGGTATGATGAAGAATCGTACCCGGCGGACTCTTGGCCGTTGAGTCCGCATGCGTTCCGGACGTACACAATCAGGGAGCTGCAAATCGAGTTTGCCGAGTGCTGGTCAATCTTCACGCACGACGAAGAGGATCAGCTACGATCCATGCAACGCAGGCACTACAGGTGAGCTATGTCGGAAGCAGTTGTGACACACGACGAGTTTAATGCGTTCCACAAGATGCACTACCAGCAAGAAAGCGGGCAGAGGTACGGACAACACTTCTGCAATCACTTCGCGGGACGGCCAGCGGTCGATGCACTACGATCGGGGCCGACACTGTGGGAAAACGACAGTCCCGTGGACGTTCAACGCATACTGTACGAACACGGCATACTGGCCTAAAGGATGACTCATGAAAATTTTACTGCAACCCGGCGACGTTCTGGAAATCGAACTCGGTGACACCGATGGAAACTTCCTCTTCTCCTACGATCACAACAAGGACGGTCTGCTCCAGATCATCGCCGATACACCGGACACGCGGGGTCGGGAAGGCGTGATTTACTGCGAGGACTTCAACGCCGTAGTTGGTGAGGAAGGGGAAATGAAGACGCTGGTGAAACTCGAAGAGCCGAATCTCGAAACCGAGTACACCTTCGTGACCGAGGAGCTCTACAAGCTGTTTGACCGCATCCTCAAACCGGAAGTGTACGTCGGGTACCACGGTGGGTGCCTCCTGTTGCACCGGGCGCTCCAGCAGTCCAAGGTTGTGGATATGAAGAAGCTCGACAACAGCCCCGAAGAATGGAACAAGTTGGAGGAGCTGGTGGGCGAGGCTGTGGACTGGTCCAGCGCCAAAACCGTTTCCGTGGACTTGACAAGGCTCGTAGAGCAGCGGGAAGCCCTCACAGCGAAGGCTTTGGAGATTGTCAAGCCGTTCGTGATCGCCTGACAATCCTGTAAATACGGACGTCGAAAACGAGGACGCAGCCATGCAGATGCACAACAAATTTCCTAGTCCGTTCCACCCGCGCAAGCAATTGAAGTTGGTGCCCATACACGACGCTGACGGACACCTCGCCATACAATTTCGGGGTCAAGAACTCAAACCGAGCGGTGAGGCGCTGACGGATCACATCATCTGTACGCTGGCGGTCCCGAATGAAAAGTTGGACGGCGTGTTCTACGAGGCGCGTCTTCACAACTTCATGTTCGAGTTGAGCGACATTGTGACACACGCTACTAAGCAAGGGTACAACTACGCGCGCAATGATTTGCGCAACTGGTTGCATAGTGATTCGGTCTCATTCGGGAGCTTTACATGAAGTTGGTAGAAGCAGCGGACAGGTTCAATGAGCAGTTCCCGGAAACGATGATCCGGCCGATCATGGATCGTTTCAAGGCTGCACTGGAAGCAGACGATTTGGATGCGATGAGGGTAGCCGCGGACGAGTCGGACGCCCTCTTCACCAAAATTGCAGCGGCAGCCAAGCCGTTCCTCGACTACACCGTGCAGCAGACTGGCATCCAAGTGCGGGATCGCAAGATCAAGCGACCGGAAGCGATGAAGGCAGTGATCCACCAGCAAGATCGAAATTGGATCATGTTCTACCGCCGACTCAATCCTGAGTTGCAGCGCATTATGACGGAGGATGCCTACAAGGTCGTACTGCTGAAAGAGAGCCCGATGCTCATTCGCTTTGCTTTCCCAACGTGGAACCCAAAGACGTCAGACGCGGGGATAGTCAAGTGAAACCACCAATGACGCAGGTCCTGCAACTACTCAACGGAACGCAGCCGCTGCACCGCGAGGTTGATGAGGAGCTGGAGAAAGGCTACTTGGATACAACGGGTGAACGCGAACGGTTAGCAAAAATCAGCGAACGCTTGAGAAGCATGGATCCCTTGATAGTCACGAGCGTCGCAGCGGGTTCCGAGCATTTCGAGAAGATGCGAGCGGCGCTGGCAGCAGACAAGCAGAACCCCGTCATCATTTTGGACTCGCTTGGTGGACTAGACAAGGTGAAGGACGAGATACCGTTGGCAGAAGCAATCAAGAGATTCGAGAGTCCACTGATAGACTTCCATGACGATGGCCCCAACGAACACGGAAATCGTGCGCAGCGTCGAGCCTACAAAGCCGAGCAGCGCCGTGCAGCCAAGAGGAGACGCAAATGAAAACGTGGTCAGGAACACACAAGCTGCTGGCACCGAGCATTCTGCGTGCGATGCGTGACTCGAACCAGCCGATCATCCCGCTTCGGCAGACGCATCAGGGTCAACTAACCACATTGGAGTATGTGGTCAAAGGGCACACCGTGCCGCTCGAACTCATGCAGGATCTACTCTGCGACCGCTACATTCGCAGCGTCCTGTACTTCGCCGAGCCGGGTGTGCCGACCGTGACGTATTCCATCACGAAGGCGGGACTGGAAACGCTGGGTGTCAACGAAATCATCGCAAACGCCAAGCGATCCGATGCAAGATCAGCCGCATTCGCGCGAGCCTATGGCAGCGACGATGCGTGTGATGAAGACTTCGCTTTGAGAGCCTAAACATGCAAACGCAACAGGATACCTTCAAGCATTTGAAGGACAGCTTCGAGAGCATCTTCGGTCGTCCCTATGAGGCCAAGACTGCGCCGCCACTCACAGACAAGAAGCAGGAGGACCTGCCGTGTCAGAGCAGGAAGTCACTGACATAATCGATGCCGAGTTTTTCACGGTTCTGCCGGAGAAACGCAACTGGTGGTACACATTTTGCTGCGTACTCGACAGGGCATTCCAGCGCCGCGCGATGCTGCTGCATGAGCAGATTAAGCAAAAGCGTGAAGCGGTAGAGGTCAACGCGCAACTCTCGCTGACGAAGATGCACATGGCAAACTGCGAACTGGACATGCACGTTGCCCGCAAATGGGTGAAAGGTCCAGAAACGTTTAACGAGTACAACCCACAGAACCCGCGAGTTGTTGTCGCAACATTTGTTGTAATGATTGGTGAGTGCGCTCACTGTAAGACCCCACTTAGCAAGAGGCTCTACACCGTTCCACAACGGTAGAGCTAGACGAGGTGCAACATGGCTACGAAGAAAGCAACAAAGAAAGTCACCAAGAAGAGCGTCCGTGCGCACGCAACAACCGAACCCGCACATCGTTTGGTGAAAACCAAGGATGGCGTGATCGTGATGAGCAGAGGTATGGCCAAGCTAGTAACTGCCATCAGTGATGGGCATTCCGGCTATGAGGAGCTGGAGAAGCACACGAAGATTCCAACGTCCACCCTGTACGTGTACGCCGGTCGGCTGCGCGATCAAGGGATCATTACCGCCACCACTGGTATCGACAACGCAACGAAGTTGGCTCTTGCCAAGGGCGTGAAGTTGGTTGAAGCCACCAAAATCTGAGGACCACATGCTCTATACAAAGCCGCATTTCACGCCGGAGTTTGGCTACCCCGCGATCACCGACGTCTTCCAGCAGCCGGACGGGACGTGCATCAACACGGTCTATCCGTTCGTGTCCGCGAAGGTGGTGGCATGTTCCGGCTTCATGGGTCAGCGATTGACGAGTATCGTCATCGAATGTCCGCGCTGGATCCTCGCGGAAGTGGACACGCATCGCGTTTTCTCTCGCAGCTTCGCAAGCTCGCGGGCAATCCCGACGCAAAAGATGCTTGACCGCGTGCGTCGCAATCCTGTGTACCCGAGCCGCTGGGGTATCAATCGACCGGGCATGCAGTCCACCGAGGATGCGACGCCGGAACAGGCAAAGGCGTTCAAGGACATTTGGTTTATGTCCGCCGCAGAAAACTGCGCCCGCGTCGAGCAGTTGTTGAGCGACGACCGTCCCTTGCACAAGCAATGGGCGAACCGTCTGCTGGAACCGTTCCTCACCGTGCGTGGCATCGTCACATCCTCGGAGTGGGACAACTTCTTCACGCTGCGACTGCACAAGGATGCCCAGCCCGAGTTTCTGCTGCTCGCACAGTGCATCAAGGTGGCAACGGATCGGGCGATCACCAAGTCCCTGCGCGATGGCGAATGGCATCTGCCGTTCATCACCGCTGAGGAGTACAACGAGTACGACATTGCGACCCTGCTCATGGCGTCTACCGCCCGCTGCGCTCGCGCCTCCTACGACAACGTGGACGGCTCGACTGTCAGCATCGAAAAGGATCAAGAGACGTACAACAAGCTCATCACCTCCAAGCCGGTTCACGCCTCCCCTGCGGAGCACCCGGCACAGGCATTCGGCAAGTTCGATCAAATGTCGCCGTGGCCCAAGTGGAACCGCTCCAACTTCTCAGAAGTGTTTTTGCAGTATCGGAAGGTCGTCGAAGTCATGGATCATTATGATGGTATGCCGGGTTGGTTGGAAGGCGTCACTATCTAAGCGTCACAACAAAGGGGATATGAAATGGTAGCCAGTAGTGTCGCACAGAGCGATCAGAAATTCACGCCCAAGGTCACGCTCCACAACAAAGGTTTGGATATTCCACCGCCGATCAGTCTGAATCGAAAGTGGGCTGTCCCGAAAATCGGCTTGAAGGAGAATAGCATGCCTTGGTGGCAGAGAATTTTTCGCGGTAAGGTGCTCCGCGAAACAGGCTTCGAGCAACTGGAGCGTTTCCTCAAAACCATCGAGGATCAGGCGGAGACGCAACGCTACGTTGTTCTGTATGAAGTGCGCCAGAAGGGCAGCAACGCGAGCGAGTGGCAGTGGATGGCGAACAAGGAATGGCGGGATGCGGCAATGGAGCGCATCATCGCGATGGACCTGACGCGCAACCATGAGTTCCACGAACCCGATGACCTAGGCCGCTGGAGTTTCTTCGCAGTGTCAATCACGCCGATCCCGAAGGTGGCAACGCTCTCGTTGTCGGAATTCACCCCCAAGTAATCAAGGATATCTCATGTTTGGACTAACGATGACCATGTTCAAGGCTGCGCAGAAAGAGTTGTGGCTCGAAATTCGCCCCCGTCTGATTTTCTTCATGGGCTATTGGGTCGGCGCACTGCTAGGATTCGGCGCAACCGAGGATGACCCCGTGTGGTACTGGGTGCGCTCGTTCCTACTGTTCCTGCTCATGATGTTCCTAGTGTGGTTGTTTCTGACGGTCATCTTCTGCCGCTACCAGTTGCAGGATCACCATAAGGCGAACCAGCCAACATGAAGAAAAAGAAGCCGCCACACATCGTCTTGGTGTGTGGCGGACGGGACTTCGACGACTCAGCCAGAGTCCACCGGGTCCTGTTCAAGCATCACGAAAAGCGTCGCATGGATTACCTGATTCATGGCGACTGTCCAACCGGCGCAGACAAATACGCGAGCGCGTGGAGCAAGGTGGCACCGCATGTGCAGGAAGTGAAGGTTCCGGCCATGTGGGGTAAAAACGGCAAAGGCGGCGGCCCCGTCCGAAACCGAGCGATGGCAAACTTGGTCAAGATCGACAAGGTGATCGCTTTTCCCGGTGGCGGAGGCACAGCCGATATGGTCAAGGTGGCGAAGCAATTGGGAATCAAGGTGGTCCGGGTCAAGTCAAAAACCGCTTGAAAATGGGCAGCTTGACGGCCATGTTAGATCGTGCTATACTATACGTGCGAGCGTCCGTGCGCGTGCGCGTCGCAGAACGTAGTTTGCAAGAGGAAAAAAAGCAGGTGGGAAAGCGACGCAAAGATTTAGGGCTCCCGAGTCAGCGCGAAACCAATGCCACGAAACCGTGGGCGAAAGTCCACCTCATGGCGCTTCACATTGACGACAGCCTGTCATTCACCGCATCACGAAAACACATGCGAGCGATCCGGAAATCGGCGTCGGTCGTTGGTGAGGATAACGAGCGCAAGTTTGCAGTAGAACACAAGGACGAGGTCTACACCATTCGACGGGTAGGCTAGGAGAACATCATGCCAAAAGGCAGCCGAAAGGATAAGAAGTGGCAGAAAATTCGTGAGCAGAAGGCTCGCGAACGTGAAGCAAAACCGAAGGAAGTGTTCCGCAAGTACGTGCCGGATGTCAACGCAGCCCCGTTGCCGCGTGCGCCAAGCAGGCACGTGATGACTGACGGCATGTTGAAGGCAGCGAGTCTGCCATCCAACATGACGATCACAGGTCGCGTGCCGAGTCGTCCAGCCCTCCAACGACTCTCGCCTGAAATGGAAGAGAGGGAAAGGCTGGCGCAGGAAGAGACGAAACGCAAGTCGAAGATGGTAGCACCCATTTGTAACAAGGGTGGTTACGTCTACGTTGGCGATTCACCGCCCGAGATTGTCCAGACACTTGGGAGGAAGGTATGATTCGCTATCACATAGCGATGTTCGTGTCGATCCTCATGACGATTTGGTACCAGTACATCGTCCAAGTTGACGGCACGCTTTGCCGCAGGGTGCTTTATCTCGAAGGCGGCAAGGTGGTAGAGTGGGTGTTTTACATCCTTCGGGATGGACACTCGATAGAAGAAGCGCGGAGTTTGCCGTTCCCGCTTCCGCAAGACGTAGTTCATTGGCAATGGGGCAAGAGGTTAGCTGTTCGTTTTTAACCAACCAACCGACACAGGGGCAACATGAACAAGAAGAATCAGCGACAGCATACCGCATGGATCGTCCACAGCAGCCATCTGCTGAGGCTCGAACGCTTCCAGCGCAGCATGCGTGGTGTACCCTTCCGTCTCGACGCCGAACGCTTGGCGAATATCCAGAAGACGGCTTTCAGCTTCAAGAAGTCCCCGGGCAGTTCGTTCGTCCGGGTAGGGGATGCGGATATGGCCTACCTCGTCGAGTACATCCTCGACCTCGTTGGCTGGATGTTCGAGAACAAAGCGGCGTTGGCGAAAGCCATCGATCCCGCGTTGAAAACGGCCGGTGCGAACAAGCAACCGATGAACGTGGACAACCTGATCGATGCCTACTGCCGAACCGCAAGCAACCTGCTCTCTTCTGTGCGCGAGGAGTTCAGAGCAGAAGTCTTCTGTAGGGTGCCGCTGCTGGGCACGCTCCTCGCGATGGACAACTTCTCTGACAACCAAGAGGTGACGCAGTGAATCCGGATTACTCGTACCAGACCAAACTTCCGTACTCCCCGCTGTTGAAGCAGGCGATGCACCTGGCCCGCTTCTCGCCGGTCAACTGGAATTTCTACCGCCTGCACGGCCACGTTCTCGGAGAGGACGATCTTTCCAAATCCGTGGACGCGCGTGTGGGTGCGCTCGATGACTTCTCCAAGGCGAAAGAGCAGTTGCGCACTCGCCTGCAGGATGCACTGATCGACAAGGAAGTGAAGGGTGTCCAACTCTTCTCGAAGGTGGGTCGCATCATCTTCGCCAAGTCTGCGCAGCGGATCATCTTTCAGGCTACCATCAATCCGAAGGTGAAGCCGCACCTCAACAACGAGGGTACGTGGCGTCTGCGTACCGCGGGTGCCAACCGTGAAATCGGCCCCGAGTATTGGGACGCACCTTGGCTGCGTAGCAAGAAGAATGGGCAGTACAACTTCAAGGCGGGCTGGTTCGAGATTCGTCTCGACACCCGTGATCCGAAAAACATCTTCAACGCTGCTGCGGTACGCCCCGCGTTCGCACAGTTTTTCGACGCGCAGATCAACCTGCTGAATGCGCTGCGTCTCTCCACCGACACCTCGTCGTCGTACAACTTGGATATGGCGCACAAGAATCCCGTGCTGCTGCACACCGAGGAGTTCCACGGTGATGGCAACACGCTGCTGATCGCGATCCCGAAGGTTGCCGAGAAGGCGGTGAGCATTTCGACCGAACTCAAGCTCGAAATTTCTGCGCTCCTCAAGCAGGTCAAGGGTACCGACCAGTGGCAAGGTCTGATCCGAGACTTGGGCCTGCTGTACTACACGGTAAGCTGGCGTCCCGCGAACCGCCACCTGTTCCAGCGCATCAGCACCGAAATGGGTGTGCACGAAATGTCGGGTCGTTCGGACTACGACAACAGCAAAAGGTACGACACCGAATCCGAGTTCCACGATTTCTCGCCATTCATCGACGTCCCGTATCAGTCGCACCTGATGCCGAACGTCTCGCTGGCAGAAGCCCCGGACGGCTTGGCGCGAGCCGTCCGCAAGTCCAAGAGGGCGCTGCGTATCCCCGACAAGAAGAAGGTGGTGGCGAAGAAGGTGGCGAAGAAGACGGGTACCAAGGTCAGCACCGCCCGCAAGTCCAGGACCACCCGTCGCCCGTGGAGGGGACCTGCCGTCCTCATGTAAGGTGCCAAAACCCCGGTTTTGACTCTCAAACCGGGGGCTTGACAAGGGCAGCCACCAGTGCTAAACTTGTAAAGTAGTGTAAGCAACGTCTTCACGCCGTCAACGCGGTGTGAAGGTTCCACCGGCCATCGGCGCTGCCGGCCCCAACTGCGCCATTCGCCCAATTCCGGGCACAACCAAAACGGAGTATGCAATGAACAAGTCCAACCTGATCGCTCTGGCCCTCGCCGCTGATTTCCGTGAGCAGGAACGCAACGCCAACAACGGCGTCCTCGTGACGCACGATTCCAGCTACATCGACTACCTGCGTGACAAGGAGGGCAAGAACGCAACCAAGCCCACCAGCAAGTCGTTGGTGAAGATCGGCAAGGCGCTTGCCAAGAAGCACAACCTGCTCATGAGCGTGGGTATCGTTCCGACGCTCAAGAAGACGAAGGAGTTCCAGATCACGCTGTTCCGCATCCAGCAGTCATCCGGCCCGTCGGGTACTGGCGTGCATGCGTCACTCACGCACGTGACCCCGAGCAATCGTGTCAAGGGTGACTCGTCCGATTCGGTCACGAGCCTGTATCGGACGGTGCGCAACCTGCGGGGCAAGAAGTTGAAGAGTTCGGAAAAGAAGGAATGCGAGCAGGCGATCGCCACGCTGGAAGATCGGGCGGGCACTAATCGTGGGAGCGGTGAGGTTCTCGCGGCAGCGTAAGTGACTTAGCGGGTGGGTCCAACCAGCCCACCCGCTTCTACAACCATATCAATCACAGGGCGGCTATATGTTATTTGAAGCAGAGCAAATCACCATCGCAGCAGCGGTGATGGACGACATGGGAGCGCGCATTCGTAGTTCGATTGTGCGCATGAACAAGATCCAGAAACGAACAGATGCCGGCCCCAAGTCCGAGGCTATGGATATGTTCAAGCGGAGCGATGACTCGCTCCAGATCGCGATTGCTTCTTTCGAGGAAGCAACGGCCGACAAGGCGATGCAACGTCGCCCCGCAGTGAAGTTTGTCCGTTCGTCCCTCAATGCAGCCCTCAACACAATCGACAGCGTTGTCGATGGCATGGAAGAGGGTGAGGTTCGTCGCAAGCGCATGCACGCTTACGCGGACGAGATTCGCACCAACCTCCAGAAGGCGCTGGCCCAACTGCAGGTGTTCCGAGTCGAGCAGATGCAGGTCGCCGCGGACGTCGAAGCGTCCGGCGAAGTTGCAGAGGACGTCGATGGCAGGTCGAACCTGACGGAAGTTGTCGCAAACTCCAACTACAAACTCGGCCTACAGAAGGTCATCGAAACGCTCAAGCTGTCCAAGCAGCACGAGCCGAAACCGAAGAAGGGTCAACCATTCTTCCTGCTGCGCATGCCGGTGATCCCGCTCATGCAGAAGATGGTCGATCCCGACAAGCTGCACAAGGCAGGCATTCCGGTCGCTGGTGCAGTCGGTCATTACATCGCGCTGGCCGATCAGTTGGTCATCGCAGTGGATCCCAAGCAGTTGCCCGACGGAACCGAACCCGGCGAGTACGCGAAGGAAATCATGTCCGTTGTTGGACAGAAGAAGGGCGTCCGTCTCATCATGCCGATGGATGAACCCGCGCAGATGCTTCACACTTCCACGCCGTTCATCTACTTCTGGATGATGGGCGAACACGAGTGGGATCGTCTGAATCATGCCGTCTCGCGTGGTAGCGAGGTTGGTCTGTTCGGTTGGGGAGTGCCGCTCTAAGCGGCACATGGGACATTGAGAGCCTAGAGTAGTGCGGGCTACCGAACTTTACACTTTCCTGTGGGTGGCGAGTTGGGTTTGGTTGGCCTGTGGTAGCTCGTACTCTTCTAGGCTCTCCTTCGGGAGATCGCTGTGATGCGCTCATACGTTGCCACGACGTCAAAACTAGGCGGTGACCGACCCCTTCGTGCCTTAGGTGCGTGGGGTTTTCGTGCGTCTTGGGGATCGTGGTGAGAGTGGTTCATCCCGTTGCTCATATGGAGTCCCTCTACAGGCAGTTGACTGCTCCATTCGCGGGCAACAAGCTGCTATTGCAGGAAAGGTGTTGGGTGTGTGGCCGACCGGCGACGGAAGATCACCACTTGATCCCGCAGTCGTATGGCGGTGTGAATGGCCCGCAGGTCAGTCTTTGCGGCAACGATCACACTACGCTTCATACAATCAGCTACAGGGTGGCGTTGTTTGAGCTACCCGACGAAAGCAGCACTACCAGTGCCGTGCGCAAGGCCATCCAACAGTTGAGTGACGTAAAGGACGCCACAGGACTCATTCGACTTTGGGCATTAGCGTTCACTGTTTACCGCAGTCGAGCGCGAATCGCAGAAAATCAAGAGGGCAAGAAAACGAAGTTTAGCAAGACGCTAGACTGGGAGCACTCTCAGAAGCTCAAGCAGTTGTGCGCCACCTTCGGTGTGAGTCAAGACACCATGATGGACGTTATGATCGACGAACTTCACGCGCGGTACATAGGTAGCATTAAACCAACCAATCGTTAGAACAGGGATAACGATGCAAAAGACAGGCAAGGATTCAGGGAAGCTGAATCTCGGAATGCGATGCGAAGAGTGTCTGCACTTCCGGACGGGACCGAAGAGTCCATTGTACGAGGACCGCTGCTCCAACTTGGGGCGTAAGGGTTTCTCGAAGGCATGCTCCGGGTTCAACCCGGACTTCACAAAGCTCAACAAGAAGTCGAACGGCCTCAACACGGCGATCCAGATCACTCGCATTGCGAGCACCCTCGATGATTCACAACTCCGGGTGATGGTCTTCTCGCTGCTCCGCCAGCAGCAGTTGAATAAGCTGGGATACACTTTCGGGCAGGTGGTCTATGTGTACTTGGACCCCACGCTCGGACTGACGCGGCAAGCTCTCGATGCAATCGGCAACAGGGATCTCGACTACGCCGAAAACTACTACAAAGCGTATGTCATCGGCTGCAACAAGATCGAGGGTCGCGAGTTTGAGTTGTATCTCGCGTCCTCCGTCGAAGGCAAGCCCGACTACTACCTGTCCGTTTACTTGGGCACCAAGGTCAAGCATCGCATCGTCTACACGGTGAATGAGTGGAGCGACAAGAAGAAGGAGCTGCTCGCGCAAGACAAGCGTGTCATGCCGAAGAAGTTGCGCAAACTCTTGGATGAGGTCCACGAGTGGAAGCATGTAGGCATCGAGGGTCGCACTATCGACGAAGCGAACCCCGAGTGGTTCGACAACGTGCATCTGCACAAGACGAGCGAGAAGGATCGCAAGTCGAAGGTGAAATTCAGCAAGCGCATCAAGGGCGGCAAGAAGAAGCGGACGACAGACTACGAAGCCGTGGTCAAGGGCGTCAAAGCGCGCAGCAAGCTCAATCGCAAATCACAGGGCACGATCAGTGTCCGCATCGGGGACAAGTAATGGCAGGGGCTATTTTCTCCGCCACTGTGGAGGCGGCCCTGTACGACGTGTACGGGGCTCGCTACAAACGGTTGCAACGGAGCGACAAGGTTCTTGTAAATTTCTTAGTGTGGCGGCATCTGTTCCGGCTTATGTCATACAGCGACCTGCTGGTTGGGTTGCGCAAGTTTGAGTTGGCAGAGGGTGCGATCAAACTTCGGAAGCAGTTGACTTCCGACGGGCGGGTCTTCGCGTTGAAGCTCGCCCTGTACTACATTCACAAAAACGCCATCAAGGTTCCGCGTGAGATACGTGCGACCATGCGAGAGTTTGGCGTGAAGAAAGAGGATCACACCGCGTTCAATCTGCTAGAGCAAGACATTCGCCTAGTGAAGGGACTCAACGGTTACGTGCGCAGCAAGTTTCGTGCATACACCCTCGCCAAGTGGAACAAGCTGGTGGCGGCTGCCGTGGACGAATCACGGGACTACGCCGCTCGCTACGCCATGAAGAAGATGCGGTTCATCATGCAAGCCAACGGCTACGACTTGCACGACCTAGCGGGCGATCTTGTCGAAGAAGGTGTCCGCGGCATGATGGATATGTACCCGTGCTTCGAGTGCAAGCTGCATGCGATCAACGTCGGCAAGACTGCGATCCACAACGTCGGCCAGAACAAGATCCAGAAGTACACGACGGGCAAGCGCAACACGCTGACCAAGGGTAAGGACGGAACGTTCACAAGCAACAAGGTCAGTCTCGACAAGTTGGTCACGACACGGCTGGGTGATGCGCAAGAGTACGAGTATGCCGATGAGTCGGGCCGCACCCGATTCGGCTACTCAAAAACGGAGTTGTCGAGCGTCGAAGCTCAGGTGTCTGCCTCTATGTTGGTCAAGTCCGCGTCCGCGAAGTATCAGAAGCTACTGGGTCTCTTGACCGGCGAACCGAATGCGGAGTTTACGGCTTACCTGCATAGCGAGCGACTGATTCGCAAACGTGAGACGAACGAAGACCTCATGGACAAGTGTGTCGAGGAAGGACGGTACCTACAATACAAAAATCCAGCGATGGATTACCTCGGGATTGATCGCAAGGAAGGACGGAGCTTCCTCAAGAAATTCAAGACCGAACTACAAGCGACGAAAGGATAACCGTGGATCGCCACTACCATTTTGTACCAGCCGCCGTGTCCTACAGGTCAGCGGTGTTGCAGATTTACGTGACATACGGCAAGTTCGGTAAGGACGTTGTGTTGAAGGAAAAGGCACCGGGCTACATCAGAGTGCAGTGTCCTGACCGCGACCTAGTGCTGATCGCCAACATCAACTCGGCCCTCGCGTACAAGCCGATGGACGGAACATACGACGAGGTCTACACGTTCTCGCCGTTCCATGAGTATTCGGTCGAGGACCTCCCGATTGAGTATTACATGGTCAACTACTTGGAGTTTGCCGGTAAGGAGACCAAGAGTCCGCGTGTCCGTCGTGCGCCGTTCGACAGCAGGGTCAAGGCCATCTGCGACTCGGGTGGGTTCCAGATTTACAAAGGCGACATTGAGTACATCGACCCGCTGAAACTCGTCGAGTGGTACAGTGAAAATATCGACTTGGGCATGGTGCTTGACATCCCGTCTGACGTTCGCGGCGTCGAGTTTTACAAGCGACTGGCGAAGGTGCAGGCAGCCAACACCGAGATTATGATGAGCAACAAGAGGGACACCCTTGAGTTGTTCAACATTTTCCACGGTACGGACCCGAAGGAAGTGGAAGCGTATCGCAAGATCGTGGAGCGTGACGACATTGATCGCATCGCAGTTGGCGGTCTGTACACGGGCACCGCGATGGGCAGTACGTCGAAGCTGCTGGACATCCTGCACACCGGCCGTCGCTACAAGCACTACCACATCCTCGGCGTGCAAAACATGCTGCAGGTACTGCCGCTCATCCGCGTGGCGACGAACGAAAAGATCCTCATCACTTCCGACTCGTCCACTTGGATCAAGAAAGCGACCTCGAAGGAGTACTACTTCTCGCCCGGTTTGGAGGAGGCCCCGAAGCTGCTGCTCATCGGCAGCAAGAACAACAAGGGGTACTCGGGCGGCTACATCGCAAGCGGTTACGTTACGCTTCCGTGCTCCTGCCCAATCTGTTCGGTCGTGAAGTACAAGGACGTGTTCTCTTGCATCAGCAGCATGATCCTGTCGCAGGCGCTCGCTTACCACAACCTGTTCTCGTCGCAGACATACATGAACGGCATGTACGATGCGATGAAGGACATGACGACGAAGGAAATCAAAGAGGTCGCCATTCGCCAGTTCGGGGACAGCGGCTCTGCGCGCAAGAAGCGCCGGAAGGCTCACGTAGACGATATGATTCGTGTGTTCGATTACATCGATGACGTCACGAAGCTGGGTCTGAAAGAGGCCAACGTCAAGTGGAAATTCTACCTCCCGACGTCGTACAGCACGACATACGACAAGGGGTTGTTCAAGCAGACTGCTGCGCACCACACTGAATCCGCGAAGGACAGTCTGGAGTACCAAGCATCGGAAGTGTATCTGGTCCGCTACGAAGCGAAGTTGGACGTCAAGGAAGGCGAGGCTCAGAAGTCCGGCAAGCATGCTCGCAAGATCAAGAAGGGTCAGCGCGTGACGTCAACGAAGCGCGTAATGTCCGTAACGACGACGAAGAACCCGCAGAAGCATTTGAAGAAAATGAAGAAGCGGCTCGGCAAGAGGAAGTAGCGTATGAAACTGGCTCAACTGGTCAAGCTCACGCCCAAAGCAGTAGAGAAGAACGTACCCAACACGAGACTGAAAGACGCCAAGGTGTCCACGCTCAAGAAGGGCAACGTTCGAGTGGTGAAAGCAGTTGTGCAGCGTTTCGTCACAGGTGAAGTGCACGAGCCGCACAAGGTTGAGATACGCGGCAAAACCGAGGGCAAGGTCTCCGAAGTAGACGTATTGGTATGGTGCGATTGTGGCCTGCAGGTCTACTTCGGAGGCGAGTATGTGCTGACGCAAAAGGGGGCGTCGTCCACGCGGTATGGCAACGGCGATCCTCCGACGACGCGCAATCCGAACGGCGTCCCTTATATGTGTCATCACCTCGTCAAGCTCGCGCGACTCGTACTCAAGAAGAAAGTGTAGCGCCTAGTGGAGTACAACAATAGGCTCTTCAACGAACTCAAGGCGGTAGAGGAGACGTTGGAAGAACGCTATACCAGCAGCCAACTAATAGGAACACTGGACGACATGCTGTATCGGTCGATCCGGGTGATAGTGAGAACATCCACAGTCATGGACGAGTTTGTGAGTACCCTGCTGTCTTGGTACTCATCCATGTCCCGCCGCAAGATCACACGCTTCAATAAAGCCGATACCCTCCTGATGCTGGCGCAATACCTCATCAGTGATTACAAGGGTAAGATGAGGCTGCTTCGCAAACTAGGCATAGAAAGGAATCTATTGTTCTACGCGGTTAACCTCTACGTTAGCACCGCGGAGAAATACGCCAAGCTGGAGTACAAGCTAACCGTCACCAAGAGTACCCGACGCCGCAACCTGATAAGGGTTGAGCTAGATCAACTCGCGCGCTCCATTGGGGCCAGCGACACGCTCGGGTACCACTTCTACGAAGTCAAGGCATGGGCAGACCAGTCTGCCGCCTTCCGCAATCAAATCCTTGAGAAGTACGTGAGGCACGCGCTCAACCGAGCCAACGTGTATTATCGCTCCAACAAGGAGCTCGCGGATCGCACTGACCTTTCCGACTTGATCCAAAATTTCCTCATAGGTGTCAACAAGGCAATCTCCAAGTTTGACTCGGAGAAAGGCGCCCTTACTCCATACATCAATCACTGGCTCCGCGACGCACAAGTGTCCTCGAACTTTGAGCATGAATGGGGTGTTGCTTACGCTATGCCATCCTCTGCTAAGCGTCATTTGACCCGTAAAGGCAAATCTGTAAATGTCTACGTGTCGATTGACAAACACACCCGCGATTCGGGCGATGACGATGCTCCATCGGGTGAGTCCAAGATAGCGAGGGTGCTCGCCGATACACAATCGCCTGACAAGGTGAATGAACAAATGTCTGAGATTGAAAGGATACGTTTACTGGCGAAGTACGCCGATCCCATAGGATTAGCCCGGATGAAGTTGGGCATAGAGGAGGTATTGACACACCGAGAACTCAGTCTGCTGAAAACTAAACAGGTGAACCAATGAGCAAGAAGGACAAAAAGCTGACACGTACCAAGGGAGGTTACATTGAAGGAGGCTTTAGCAACGTTCGCACGGCCAAGGGGGAGAAGCGCAAGAAGCCCGAAGAGTTGGTAGACATTCAGGGCTATCCGCAAGGTGGCAAGTGGATGACTGTTCGCTTTGTCGGCCCCCTCATCAGCGTTTGCTATATCTGGGTCAAGTACAAGAATGAAGACGGGAAGGAAATCTCGTTCCCGAAGGAATGCTTGGCCTACGACCCGGTCACGCAAACGATTGACAGTAGCAAGAAGTGTCCGTACCTCAAGAACAGGAAGAAGCTAGAGGCAATGATGCCGGACGGCTCCGGGTTCAAGATGCAGACCGTGTATTTTCGCAATGCGATCATCCGCCGTCTGGAAGAAAAGGCCCCGCGCAAGCCACCGAAGCCGACGAAGGAAGAACGCAAGAGCGGCTTGAAGGACATGACTTCGGAAAGCTGGACGCCCATCCGTGTCATTCGCATTCCGCAGTCGTTCGGCGAGAAGCTGGGTCGTCAGACCGAGTTGAACGCCCACAAGACTAAGAACGGCCGCAAGTCGTTCGAGATTTCGGATCCCAAATACGGTTGCGACGTCAACATCGCGTTCGACAACAACCGTTCGGGTACGGACAAGTACGACGCACAGAAAGACAAGCACACCCCACTGACCGACGAACAAAAGGCATATCTCATGTACGACCTGAAAACCCTGAGCAACCCCGAGACGATGGAAGAGGCGGAAATGGAAGTCAAGCGCATCCTGGAGCAGGGTGGCGCTGAGGGTGGTGAAGAGGAAGGCGACGACGAAGACGAAGACACCATTCGCGGCGCGAAGAAGGGCAAGGGCAAGAAGGACGACAAGAAGAAGGGCAAGAAGGGCAAGAAGAAGGACGAGGACGACGAGGATGATGAAGACGAAGATGAAGATGAGGACGAGGATGAGGACGACGAAGATGAAGACGAGGATGAGGACGACGAAGATGAAGACGAGGATGAGGACGAGGACGAAGATGAAGACGACGAGGACGACGAGGACGAAGATGAGGACGACGAGGATGATGAAGATGATGAGGACGACGAGGATGATGAAGATGATGAGGACGACGAGGACGACGAAGATGAGGACGACGATGAAGACGAGGACGACGACGAGGATGAGGACGACAAGAAGGGCAAGGGCAAGAAGGGCAAGGGCAAGAAGGATGTGAAGAAGGGCAAGAAGGCCGAGAAGAAGAAGCCCGCCAAGAAGGACAAGAAGTCGAGCAAGAAGGATGACAAGAAGAGCGGCAAGAAAAAGAAGAGCAAGAAGTAATCGCTCTTTCAGATCGTCCCCTTAGCTAAGGCGATGGCCCCGTGTATGGCTTTGTCTGTACACGGGGCTTTGTCTTTCTGCACTACGAGGTACCAATGGCCGCAAAGAAAAAGGCGGTTGTAAAGAAGAAGCCCGTCGCCTCCAAGAAGGCAGCGAAGAAGGAGTTTGTCCCAAACTACTCAGGCATTCTGTCGGGGATCGAGAAGAAGTTTCGGTTGAGCAACGCAGTGATGGACAAGAGGGCGCGCCGCAGTTCGGCCGTATCCTCTGGCGTGCTGACTACAGACCTTCTGATCGGCAACGGCGGTATCGTGCCGGGCGCATGGATCACCATGTACGGCCCCGAGCAGTCGGCCAAATCTACCAACGCAATGACGGTAGTGGTTGAGTCAACGAAGTTTCTAGCCCCGGGTCAAACGCTCTATTTCGACTACGAGGGCTGCGTTGCTGCTGAGACGCGAGTGACACAAGCGGACGGCACAATGAAAGACCTGCAATACTACATCGACAAGTACGCGAACAAGCCTATGGTGCAAGCCATGATGAAGCAGCTTGACGAGCGGAACGTCGGTAAGGATGATCGTGCGAAGTTGGGCGTCGGCATTCCGATTTCCAACAGCAAGGAGCGTGTGCTGTCCATCGGTGGTTGGTCCTACGTGTCGCATCTGCACTACGCCGGTCGCCGCACGCCTACCATCCTGACGTTCGCCAATGGCAGGGTCATCCGTTGTTCGAGTCACAAGTTTTACGTGTACAAGGCTGAGGAGTCCAAGTGGGCATGGGTGTACGCTGACGATATGAAGGTCGGCGACCTAGTGCTGGAAGCTCACAACGGAGACCCAGCTTACGAAGCTGCATCGAAGCACCCCGCGTTGGAGCATGTGTTCCATGCGGCGATGCCAGAAGTCAAGGGTCAGTGGCGAGTCGTGCCGCTGAAAGAGACGACGAAGGGGCATCAAGAAGAGGCCATGTGGGACCTCACGCTGTCGCGCAAGAAAGGTACGCTCTATCACTCTCATGTGACGAACGGCATTGTCTCGCACAACTCCAGCGACCCCAACTACATCGAGCAGTTCCACGGCAACAAGCTGTCCGCGATGGAGTTGTTTGGCGTTCGCAATCCCAAGAGTGGTGAGTGGGAAGTCGAGGGCAAGATTCGCTACTACAACGAGGACGTCGCTGAGACGTTCTTCGACTCGATGAAGGCGTACCTCAACAGTCTGCCGAACAAGGTGTACCAAGGCGGACAGTGGTACTACGAGTACGAGAACACGAAGCCGAATCGTGCACTGGTGGGCGACCACTACGACAAGAAGCTGTTCCAGAAGACCAACAAGTTCATGGTGCCGACCAGCAACACCAAGCTGCAAGCACTCATCATCGTGGACAGCTACCCTGCCATGCTCTCGGATCGTGAGGACGAGCGTGATGAAGGCGGCGGTGGCGTGGGCGAACAGGCCCGCATGTTCTCGGCCAACATCAAGAAGATCAAGGGTAAGCTCAAGCGCAAGGGTGTGGCCGTTGTTGGTGTGAACCAGCTGCGTCAACGTCCAATGACAATGGGCAATCCTGAGTACGAACCGGGCGGCGAAGCCCTCAAGTTCTTCTCCGATCAGCGTATCCGATTCGGTCCTGTGTCGCTGTCCACTGTCGGTATGGGCACCAGCGGCATGATTATGGAAGAGCAGTCGGTGCAGATGAAGGGTAAGGATCACTACCGCTTCGTGAAGGCGAAGGTGACCAAGAACAAGCTGGCTCCGGCGTACATGGAAGGCTTGGTTCGTCTGTGGATCAAGGACCCGAACGGCAAGGCGCACGGTATCGACCCCGTGTTCGACGTCTACCAAGTTGGCAAGATGACGGGTCAGCTTACCGGCTCGTTGAAGAAGAAAATGACGATCACCGTCTACAAGGATGGCAATCTCAAGAAGGGCGAACTGCTCGCGAAGAACCTCACATGGCTGGACTTCAAGGCTTGGATTCTCGCATCTGTTAAGGAGCGTCCCGGCATTCTCAAGAAATTGAAGAAGGCTGGTGTGTACAAGGGCAAGGACCCGAAGCTCAACTTGCGTCTACTGTTTGCCAAGCAGATCAGGGACGGCATCGGCGAGCAACTCATGTTCGAGACCCTCAAGAACGGTTCATCAGGAGACGACGATGACGGCGGCGATGACGAATAGCCCCGAGCGCCCGCTGCGTATCTACGTGGCGGGCTCCTACACGAACAAGGCATTGCTGCGCGAGTTTGGCGATTCCTTGAAGCGTGCGATCACGGCGAAAGGTGACATTCACCACATCAAGATCACGAGTACGTGGTTGACGACCCCGCCGGAAATGGACCCCGTGTATCGTTGCCGACAAGACTTCGACGACATTGACCATTCGGATATGCTGGTTACGGTTGCTCCGGGTGGTGAAGGTACGTCGGGAGAAGTTGGCTACGCATTGGGCAAGGGCATTCCTGTGTTCTGCATGAGCTACGATGACGGCGAGGAGCTAGTGTTTCCCGCCTATCATCACAAGGTTCATCGTTGCTACTACATGAACGACTTGGCTCATGCGGTCAGTCGCAAGTTCTGGTCTCAGTACGAAGCCGCTAATGGCGATAGTAAAAAAGCGACCTGAGTGTCCAACGACGCGGCGTGAAATCGCTGTCGGTTTGACGAAGGGTGCCATTGGATACTGGGCCAAGAAGAAGTATGCGTGTCAGACGGAGCTTGGCGTAATCAAGTGGGGTGCGAGGCGCGCAGACGTAATGTGCACCAACCATCGCGGCGAGATTGTGCTGCTGGAGGTGAAGTCTTGCATCGCGGACTTGCGCACAGACAAGAAGCTACATGAGTATCTCCCGTTCTGCAACCGTATGTACGTGGTCCTGCGCATGCGTGATTGGCTGCGAGTCAAAGCAAAGGGCTACGAACTTCCTCCGGGCGTTGGGGTGTTGGCATTGTGCCCATACCCCAGCGGTCGGATGAAGGTTGTGAGGAAGGCCAAGTTTCGTATGATCCCGGACGAAACGAAGCTGGCGATGTTCATTCGCATTGCATGGAAATCGGCCCCATACTCTCGCGGTAAGGGCACAAAGCAACTAAGGGTGTACTTGGAATGAAGAAGAAAGATCGTCCGTATCAGGTTGAGTCCCGTGAGATTGGACTCAAATGGTGGAACAACCACTTCGAGCAAAGCACGACTGCCTTCAAGGAGCTCGTGATCGAATCGGTGAAGAGCAAAGTGGAAGGTACCAACCATCGCGTGTTCCTGTCGTTGAGTCGCCTCGCGTTGGAAGTGAAGGTCATTTGGATTAGCCCGACGCGTATCCAGTTCGGCTTGACGCATGCGGTGTCGCTCCTCGACATTGAGCGTGCTGGCGTTCCAGTTGACGCAATGGTGCTGACTGCGATCCGTAGAGATTTGGCGAAGGCCCTAGAGACACACGAGGCATAACATGGCGAAGTTCGGGACGCTTCATGCGACTGCGCGAGCAAACGATGAAGACAGAGAAGTAATCAAGAAGGTGATCCGCTACTCAATGGAGTACCTGCAGCTAAAGCTGCCGTCGGAGCGGTTCAAGGTCGGGCCACTGTTTCAGAAAGGCGGCTCGCAGCACGATGCTGAGGACCTGAACGTCATCTTCATCAGCAACAACAGGGACGTCCCGATTCACATTCCTTCGATGGATTACCGTCGCTATCGTGTCGGCAAGCCCGGGATCAAGAAGTCGGTGCGACAACAGATCAGGATGGCAATGAAGACTTAATGCCGAAGTATTTTCAAGCCGTGACGGTTGGCGATCCCCACTTTGACAAAATGGGGAATCTGCTCAAGGCACAACACCTTGACTTGCAGATCGCGGAGCTACGCAAGCCATTCGAGTACGCGGTTCAGAACGGGATCCAAGAAGTTTGGGTTCTAGGGGACGTAGCACACAAGGAGAGACTCTCCGAGGAAGCGCGCATCGCCCTGTTCAAGTTGCTTGAGGAGTACGACGGACGAGTGATCGTTCGCATCATCCTCGGAAACCACGACGTTGCTTACGACGGCTTCCATGCCCTACAGTTCTTCGTCGAGCTATTCAAGTCCAAGAAATTCAAGACAGTCTTTATCTACGACAAGAAGAAGCAGGTTGTCATCAATGGTGTGCCCGTCAACTTCCTGCCGTATCCTGCGACACAAGCTCTACCGCACGACACAAGCACCTGCGATAAGTCGATCAACGTAGCGCATCTGGAACGCCCGGGTGCACTGCGCGACAACGGTATGAAGATAAAGAAGGGCGATGGCGTCAAGCAGCGTGACAAGAACGTGTGGGTCATCGGTCACTTGCATACACCGCAGACCGTGGGTCTCACGTGGTACTCTGGCACGTTGTACCAGACGTCGTTCGGAGAGTCGCTGCCTAAGTCTTTCATGCACATCAAGGCGCGCGTCGACAAGGATGGTCTGCTCGATTGCAAGATCAAGCGCATTCCGGTTGACCCCGCGTTCAAGTTGATTCCCTTGGTCATCGAGAAACGTAAGGACTTCAAGAAGATCGAGGACAATCCACTGTATCTCTACAAGCTGTTCATCAAATCGGGTGTGGACGTAGATTTCGACATTCACAAGCGATACCCGAACGTCTGGAATAGCCCCGTGCTGTTCGACGACAAGAAGAAAATTGTGCTGGACGCACACGAGGTTGAGGAAATCAAGTACGACATTCGAGAAGGGCTGAAACCAACGCTGAAAGAAATGGGTGCCACCAAACCGCAGATCAAACGCGCGCAACAACTCGTGGATAAGATCCTCGCGAAGATTGCCGCTTAACGGAGAGACCATGAAGTACATCATGCTTGAGTACGACGATCCAATGATGCCGGGGAGGATCGCGCAGCATCCGATTCTGTTCCCGCGCATTCTGGTGCACGAAGACGTATACCGCGGCGTATCCCGTGACTTGGGTCCGGGTGTGTTCGCAACGGTTGTATCGGGAGGCTTCATAAGCTACGTCAACAACGAGCTCCTCGTGTTCGGCAAATCCGAGACGCTGAACGTCACCAGTAGAGACGAAGACAAGGGCATCATAGAGTCGTACTTGAGTGGTTTGAGCGGCACCCTCTACAAGCCCGAGCCTGTAAATAGCGACGACACTACCAAGCTGGAGAACATGGGTGGCTAAGGACAAAGAAAAGGGCGAGAAGAAAAAGAAGAAGCCCATCGTTACACAGAGCCTCGCGAACAAGTACCGGCCTCAGGTGCTGAGCGAGCTTGTTGGACAGGACGACGCTGTACGCAAGATCAAGGGGATGCTCAAGTCGCGCAAGATTCCATCGGCGATCCTGCTGAGTGGCGGCACTGGTTGCGGCAAGTCTACTATCGCTCGCATGCTGGCACGCTACTTCAACTGCGACACGATGGACGCCTGCGGGACCTGCAAAAACTGTGAACTCTCGATGCAGGGCATCCATCCTGACTTCGAGGAGGTCAACATCAGCAGCGCACGCGGTATCGACGACATTCGTTCGTTGATCCAGCGCGCACGTAACAAGCCGCGTTACGGCAACCTGCGCATCGTCTTCGCGGACGAGGTTCATCAGTTGACTCCGCAAGCAGCCGAGGCATGGCTGGTTCCGCTAGAGACTCCGGCCCCGCAGACGCTGTGGATTCTAGCGACGACCAATCCGGAGAAACTCCCGAAGACGATCCTCAACCGAGTCAGTCCGCTGACCCTGCAGTTGATCGAAAAGGATCTAGTGGTCGAACACTTGAAGAAGATTGCCAAGAAAGAAGGCATCGAAATCAAGAAGTCGAAGGTGTTCGATCAGATCGCCGAGCTTACGGGCGGCTACATGCGCAACGCCGTGCAAGTCTTGGAGGCGGTCCAGCAGGCGATCAACAGCGGTGAGAAAGCCACGACGGAAATGATCCTGGAAACGGTGAAGTCTGCCGCATCCGAAGCAGCGGATTCCAAGCAGGATGACGCAGCTATCAAGATGCTGGTGGCACTGTACGCACGTTCCGTCAAGTCCCTGTGGAAGAACAGTGCGCCGGTCAACTCCGATTACGTTGGGTTCGTCAACAAGATGCTGTGGCTGAACCAGTTCATGCTGGAATCCATTGCCATCCAGCGCGGTCCGACTGTTTGGTACACGCCACTCAACACTCGCTTCAAGAAGACCGTGCAGGATGCGGTCAAGAGCAAGGTGCTGAACATCGACATTGACAAGTCGGTTCGTCTGTTCGCATCGTTGCAAGGCGCACTCGTGAGCCTGCGTTCTGAAATTGTCACGGTGTCCGGTTTTGACCGGCCGCTGATCCTGAGTCGCCTGTCGCAGTGGATTGAGTCAGTCAAGGGGGATTAATGCCGCAGCTAGTAATCCCGGCGCAAAGGTACGTGCATACAGTGGAGCAAGCCACCACGGACAAGCGTTCGTGGTGGCGTCAGCTTTTGTGGCCGAACCCGCCGAAGGGAACACCGGGTGTGACTTATGGCGACGTATCGTTCACTACGTTCGGTACCTGCGTCATCAAATTCGCTGAGGACGAACAGGTTCCGGTGAACATTGACGAGTTTGCGTTGGCGAAGATTCAAGCGAAGGAGACCTACGTGTTTACGGACACCGATGGGACTGCGCTGATTTACGAAGGCGTCTATACGTTTCAGGACATGTGGGAAGATCAACAGGGTACGTGGAAATGCTTTGTTACCAACGTACACAAGAGCCGACCAAGGAGAGGGTGATGAGCGGCGACAACGAAGGTGAATACGTGTGCGCATTGGACTACGTGGACAAACTGAACTAGGTGCTCTGTGTTTGACATGATCCGAACGACCCTACACAACGTCGTGCTATACAAGGATGCGACGCTTGATCTTAGCTATTCCGGCTTGACGACAATTCGGGGTCTGAACAAGAATGCTACGAGCGGCGTGCGTCGGAGCAATGGGTCAGGCAAGTCGCTGATTATGCAGACACTCCCGAACGTGCTACTCAGCAGCAGCCCCACGCTGTCTCACTTGGGCAAGCGCACCTCCAACGTGTCCAAGTCGATGCTGACCGCGAAGGATAGTTTCATCGAGCAGGAGTTTCGCGTCACGGACAATGACGTCTCAAATCACTACATCGTGCGCAAGCGACGCAAGGGTCAGTCGGCGCACATCGACGTCATCAAGAACGGTAAGGACGAAGGACTGCGAACGCTGACCCTCGGCGAACGCTACTTGGCGGACCTGATACCGTGGACCGAGGAAGAGTACTACACCCATCAGTACGTTGACGGTCGCCGACCCTCGACGCTCAACATCGGCTCTCCTGCGGAGCGACTTGCTTTCTTGTCCAACGTGTTCAAGCTGGACACCTACGACGCAGTGCGAGTCGGCGCAGCGGAAATGATTAAGGAGCTCAAGGACGATCGGGTGCGGCTCGACGAACTAATGGAGCAGGCTGCCGACGCTGACAAGATGCTGGAAGAAGCGGGCGATACTAAGGCGCTAGTGAAGAAGCAGACGCGACTCAAGGACATGGTCAAGCATTACAAGGAGCGACGCAAAGATGCACAACGCGACCGCGACAACCTGTCTGAGTACAACACGCATCGAGATTTGATCCGACGGGTCAAGGCGTTCGGTCCAACCGACACACTCGATGAGGACGTGCGCAAGACGTACAAGCTGCTGCAACGGACGACACGCTACAACAACTACCTCGAAGCACTGGAAGACTACAAGGCTCGCACGAAAGAAGCGCGCAAGGTGGTCGAAGGCTACGACGAGAAGAAGTCGCGGAAGCGCCTAAAGGTCGAGAAAAACAACGCGGAGAAGCAGCAGGGCTTTTGCGCTACCCTGCAGCGACAGTTGCGCGATCACAAGGAGAGGCGCAATCCAGAGCCGAAGGATACACGCAAGGCTGCGTCGAAGGCATGCAAGGCGCTGGGTGTCAAACTATCGAAGGCTGAGAAGCGCGTCGAAGAAATCCTAGCGACTGCGCGCGAGCTACGCAGCACGAACCTTTCGATTATCGCCAACGCTAAGAAGTTGAAGGATGGTCAGCCGTGTTTCGCATGCGGCTCGAAGGTCAAGCACGGGCACGAGGACGTCATCAAGGCGTTGCGTAAAGCCGTGAAGAAATGCGATGCAGCCATCGAAAAATACACGAAGGTGCTGTCCGACGTCAAGAGCGCGATTGCTTGGACCCAGTGGCACGAAGAGAACGAGAAGTCTGAGAAGGAGTTGCGCCGAATCACCAAGGATCTGACTCACCACGAGACGCTGCACGCTAAGGCAGTCCGCAAGGTCAAGAAGCTCAAGCCCATCGTGGAAGCGTTTGAGGATCTAGCATCGAGCAAGAAGCCGTCGTGGGAAGGACCGATACCGAGTGCGTCTGTCAAGGATCTGGAAGAGCGGTTAGAGCGGCTGACCACCATGACGAACGACCTCAACGCCTACGCGAAAATCGAGGACCTCGTCAAGGAAGTGCAGCGCAAGCACATCAACCCTGCGAAGGCATATCGCAAGGCGAAGAAGACGTTGCGCAAGCTAACACGCGAAGGCGAAGGGTACATCGCGGAACTTTCCAAGATCGAGCCTTTGCTGGAAAACGTGGAGCGCATGACCAAGCAAGTGCTGGGTATCAGAGAGAAGATTGAGCGAACGCGCAAGCGACTCAAGGATTTGGAAGTGTTGGAAATGATCGCCAATGCGTACTCCAACAAGCACCTCAAGCTGCAACGTATGCAAGGTGTCGCGCATCAGTTGGAATCCGCGATGAATCGCTACTCCGACCTGACATTTCACGAGCCGATCAAATTCAATCTGGATCTGACGCCGACGAAGTTTGACATATGGGCCTACCGCAGCAAGTCCAAGAAGACTGGCGAGGTGCGCACGCTGTCCGGTGCAGAGTCTGGTTCGTTCCGCTTGTTGTCCATGTGGGGCATCCTCACGTGCATTCCAAGCTCGCGACGCTCCAACCTACTGGTGCTAGACGAGGCCGACACCGGACTGGATACGGCAGGCAGGCAGCTATATATCGATTCCTTCATTCCAGAGCTAAACACGGTGATCCCACACATCGTCGTGTGTACGCCGGAAGACGACGAGTATCCGAGTTCCCGCACGTATACGGCGGTGAAGAAAGGTGACACAACAAGACTTGTGTACGGGGGTAGAGGTCATGACCACTGACACGCAACAACGCAAGAGGTGTGAGTGAAAGCAATCCTAGGGGTATCCAATCACAGTGCTGCGCACATTGAGCAGCATCTTCGCACGTTGAAGAAAGACAAGGGGCTGTCCTACGAGATTGCAGCGTTCGGGGACACGCCGAGTTTCAAGAGCGACGTACTGGTCGTCCTGTCGTACCCGCATTTCAGCAAGTTTCTGCCGAAGCTCAACAAGATTGCGAACAAGCAGGTCGTGATCGTGCTGGACGCGGCAGTGCATCTGGAGTACGTGCATACGATTCAAGGCGAAGGCACGGAGCCAATCAACATCATTGACGTCGCTCCCAAGAAGCGTAGTTTCTGCTACTCCTCGGTGCCGTTGACAGCGGCGAATCTGCACGAGGCGATCATCAAGGGGCACGAACGCAAGAAGTCCACGAAGGTGTGTACCAAGCGGATGGACGTCATCCCGACGATCTTGAACAGCCGCACGCCCTCACTGCTCAATCCGATTCAGACGTTCCTGTATAAGCAGAAGGATCTGTCGAAGCGTCTGCTCTTGCAGAAGGTCATCTTCGAGTGGATTCTGTCGATGGGCAATACCGCGGACCTAGCGGAGAAGCTCAAGGAGCACGTGCGCGAGTCTCCAGCCGTCAAGGAGCTGTGCAAAGCGTTCAAGGACGATCTGCTGTCCAAGACGCGCAAGTGTGTGCGCCTCGCGATTTCCACGAAGGCTGACTTCATCAAGGACAAGGACGGTAACGCAGTCCTCGACAAGGGCGGCAAGCCCAAGAAAGCCGTCGTCAACTACAAGAAGCTGGCGAAGAAGCACGGGATCGATGCCTACGACATTAGGTACATGGCAATGATTATCCGCAAGTACGACTACCAGTTGATTGACAAGCCAGTGGCTCAGATCCTGAAAGAGGACTCGGGGCTGCATCATACGGCACGCCAGAAAGAGAAGATGGACAAGAAGGCCAAGGGTAAGAAGAAACCTGCGGCTACTGACGACGACGCACCATTCTGAGGGCTGTATGGCAAAGACAGGTGCGCCCGTTCTAGGCGAGTTCAAGAACTATGCAGCGCGGGCTACGTTTTTGATACGTCAACATTACCCTCAACTGCGCATAGTGAAAGCGGGTCGAATTGCTTTAGCTGATTTCACATTGAAGTGTACTGTATGCAAAGACACCTTGAAAGTCAAGGGGCGTTACTACGCATCTGGCCATGCTGAGTTCCCTTGCTCGTGCCGTCTCTTGAAAGGTGAATCAACGTTCCTTGCAGCAGTCGAAGCTCAAGACTTAACGTGGTGACTCGCTATGCAGGGAATCGCAAACCCGTTACGGTAGAATGCAAACAGTGCGGTCAGCGCAAGACGACACTGGCTTGCACTGCAATGACTTGGGGGTGCCCATCCTGTGCACAAGATGGCAAGAAAACCTTTTACGGCCATCGGAAGAAGGTTCGAGTGCAAGGCAGAACGTGGGAGGTGCAAGGTTACGAGGATCACGCACTTCGCTATTTAGCCCAGCGGCTTGACCTAAATACTGTGGTGCACTCTGTAGAGGATGGTAAACCAGTCTTCTCATATAGACACCCGGACGGAAACATTCGCAAGTACATCCCGGACTTCTTGGTCAAGCGAACGGTCGTAGAGGTTAAAAGTCCCTACACGTTAGGCATGAAAAATCCGGAACTGCTAATAGCGTGTAAGCGAAAAGCCAAGGCAGCAATGAAGGCGGGTTACGCTTTCCAGTTGTTGGTCTTTAATCGAGAAGGTGACTTGTTGCCGTATCCTCGAAACTGGCATCAGTTGTCCCACGCATCACTATTCACTAAGGCGCGGAGAGCGTAGATGAGTTTTTCAATTCAACGGTACCACGATTTTTCGTATGGGCATACAGTCACGAACCATGAAAGCTCCTGCGCACACCTTCATGGTCATAACGGCCGCATCCACTTCTACGTGAAGGCTGCGGTTTCCAAATCGGTCCCGGGCGAGGTCTTGGCCCGTCAGCATCAGGGCCTAGGCGATCTTGATAGCGTGGGTCGCGTCCTTGATTTCAGCGTCCTCAAGGCTCGTCTGTGCGAGTGGGTGGAGCGCAACTGGGATCACAAGTTTTTGGTCTACGAGAAGGACGAGCGTGCCGAGGCGATTCAAGCGATGGATCCCGAGGGAACCGTGGTGGTGCCGTTCAATCCGACGGCGGAGAACATGGCGCACTACATCGTGACCGTGATCGCACCCCAAGTTCTGGAAGGTACGAACACAGTCTGCTACAGGGTGGACTTCGAGGAAACGCGCAAATGCTCGGTGACGTATAGCCTGTGATGGCACCATAGATGCAGCCGCGGAGGTCAGTTGTTCGCGCTGCGTCTCGCTAATTTCACTGTACGACGCGCGATAGCATGCGTGTCGTTCCGTGGGACCTCTCACGGGTCTATCTCTCCGTCCACTCAACGAGTATTTCCTATGCTTAACGCGCAACCAGCCCAACCGGGTGACACCACAGGGGGTTTCAGTCCCGAGTCGGCCACCAAAGAAATCGACATTGGTGCTCTATCGGAACTGGACGACGTATCACGACAACACCGGCTGGTACTCGCATACTTCGGGAAGGACAACTGTCCCGGGTGCGTTTCGTTGGATCAACTGCTGAACAAGCTCAAGGGTGAAGGCGCGCTGGAAGGAATGGTGATCGCCAAAACCAAGGTCGAGAAGATCGGCCCGGAAGCATTCCGCGAAATGGGACTTCGTTCTGCACCGTCCCTGATTCTGTTCCGTGACAACGATGAAGTGTACCGCCTGAGCGGATTCACCGGCGAGCGTCCGGTGCGAGAAGCAATCAGCGAGCACCTCGTCTAAATCTTTGCGCCGCGTCGATGCAGTGCCGCATCGAGTATGCAGGCTGCTTTCCGATAGGGCACGTTTCCCTTTGCTGGGACGTGCCCTTTTTCATTTCTCCTGTCCAGCCCTACTGGTACGTATGGTGCGACGGGGTCAAGAGGTAATACCATGATTAGCAACATCGTGAAGCGTGATGGCCGCACCGAACCCTTTTCCGCAGAGAAGGTGAATGGTTGGGGCATTTGGGCATCGAAGTCCCTCGGCGGTTTCGTGGACTGGTCTTCGGTTGTGATGCAAGCAGTGGCGAAGTTGCCGGAAGAAACGACCTCAGAGAAGCTGCAACAGCAGTTGATTCGTGAGTGTCTGGATGCAGGCGGTTGGGCGCACCAGCGCATGGCCGGACGTTTGTACGCGAGCTTGACTCGCAAGGAACTCTACAACGCGAGCAAGGAAAAGGAACTGCCGTCCGTCAAGGAGCTGCACGAGCGTCTGATCGAAAAGGGTTACATGGTGAAGCTCGACTACTCCGACGAGGAGTACAAGTGCGTCGAGGAGATCATCAAACACGAGCGTGACTACAAGTACGCTTGGTCCCAGTTGCAGCACATCAGAAGTAAGTACGCCCTCCGCGATCATGTGAGCGGCGTCGAATTTGAGTCCGCACAATTCACCTTCATGCGAATGGCTATGGCCCTCGCGGAAGACGAGCCGAAGAAAGACCGGCTGCACCACCTCAAGCAGTGGTACGACCACCTGTCCAACAATCGCCTCAACGCTCCTACGCCAAACTTCGTCAACTTGGGCACGCCGCTGAACGGCTACGCGTCCTGCTGTCTGTACTACACGGACGACGACGAAGACTCGATGGAGGTTGGCGATCACATCGCCCGAAAGATGACCGTGATGAGCGCCGGTATCGGTGGCAACATCAACTCCCGCAGCCTCGGCGATCCCGTGCGCGGCGGTCGAATCCGTCATCAGGGCAAACTCCCCTACTTCAATGCACTGTCCGGTGCTGTGCGCTCCTCGATGCAGAACGGGCGTGGCGGTGCCTGCACTACGTATGTCTCCGCGTACGATCCCGAGATTGCGACGATCATTCGATTGAAGCATCCGATGTCCCCGGAAGACAAGCGCATCCGTACCATCGACTACGGCATTGCGATCAACAAGCATCTGGCTCGCAAAGCCCGGTTGAACGAGGACATCTTCTTGTTCAACATTTTCACGGCTCCCGACTTGAATGAAGCTCTGTACTCCGGTGAGGCAGGAAAATTCGAGAGGATCTACGCCGAGTACGAAGCGAACCCCGACTTCAAGAAAACCTATGTCAGCGCGCGCAAGCTCGTGATCGACATTATGACGATGGGATACGAGACGGGTCGCCTGTACCTGTTCATGGCTGACGAAGCCAACATCAACACACCGTTCCTTGATCCAATCCATAGCTCGAACTTGTGCGCTGAGATTCTGGAACCCACCGAAGCGTACCTGCACATGACCGAGGTGTACAAGCCACATGCGATCGGCCACATCAAGATTGAGCTTGCCAATCTGGAGACCGTAACGCTGGCAGCACCGGGTGCAGTAGACGTTATGCGCGACGGTAAGAAGCAGGTAGTTGCGGCACAGGATCTGCGCAGAGGCGACACTATTCTGGATAACCAATACGTCTCGCTCATGTTTGACGATGGCCCCCGCACGTTCCAATGGCCGCACGGAAAAGTTGGCGTGTACAAGGTGGTGAGCTTGCGTCGCGAGCCTGAGGTTGCGTTGTGTTCACTCGCGGCTATCGTGGTGCCGAATATCAGCAGCCCCGAAGAGTACGAGAGTGTTGCCTACTACGCCCTCAAGATGATCGACAAGTGTATCCATAAGTCGGACTATCCACTGGAGCACGTTGGATACACGGCCAAGTCGCGATTGAATGCTGGTGTAGGTACGACCGGCCTTGCACATCACCTTGCGCGCAAGAAGCTCAAGTACACGAGCGAAGAGGGTAAGCGTGAAGCGTTCCGCATGGCCGAGCTTCATATGTATAGCCTGCTGAAAGCATCGCTGCGACTCGGTAAGGAGCTAGGCAATGCTCCGTGGATGCACCGCACGAAGTGGCCTCAGGGCTGGCTGCCGATTGACCATCCGAGCCGTATCAAGGATGAGCTTGGCTTCGAGTATGAGCAGGACTGGGAAGGCTTGCGCGCTCAGATCATCGAGAACAAGGGTCTGCGCTTTAGCTGCCACGCTGCCAACATGCCGGTTGAGTCCAGCAGTAAGGCCAGCGGCTGCTCGAATGCCGATTACCCTGTGCGCGGTTTGACATTGAGCAAGACAGACGGTGGCAACACTATCGACTGGGCTGCGCCGGACAGCGACAAGCTGCAACGTTGGTACCAGCTGGCATGGGACATTCCGTATCAGGACATGGTGCATCACTACGCGCTCAAGCAACACTTCACTGACCAGTCGTCGTCCGCAGACTTCTGGCGCAGACTGGAAGACGACGAGACGATCACAGACGACGAAATGCTGGATCACTTCACGCTCATGGTGAAGTACGGCATGAAGACTCGCTACTATCAGAACACCAAGGTGAGCAGCAGTCGCATGAACACCACGGGTTCCCTGTTTGCGATTCATGCCGGTCCTCAGGTTCAGACGTTGAGTGCGAGCTTCACTGTATTGACCGAAGAGGACTGGCTCCTAGCAGAAGCAGCCAATGACTTGAGCCTCGTGGGCCCCGATGGTACGCTGCCTTCCGGCGTATACTGGATGCCGTCCAAGGGAATCAAGGTCATCAGGGCCGGATCAAACATCAGCCTAAGCGTGCTGGGCTCAGCACAGATGGGCGATGCCGCAATTGGCGGACGAGAGACCCAGCGCGAACAACTCTGCGACAGTGGAGGCTGCGACGTCTAAGTGGACAACCAAGAACCTGAGGGGGAGGACCGTAAGGTCCTCCCAATCGTATTGTGGTGCACAATGTGGACGCTCATCGGCGTCTACCTTTCAGTGGCCGCGTATGGTGAGTGTCGCAAAGCGGGCAACCCGATTAGCACTTGCTTGATACGCAACAAATAGGAGGACAGTATGTCCCATGATAGCGACCTACGACTCATCATTGCACTCCGGGATCTGCGCGAACACGTAAAGGAAACCGGCTTGGCGCAGATCGATGCCATCATCGAGGACATCGAAATTCGGTTGGATACCGGCAAACGACCCCTCGCTGTCATTGGCTACGCGCCAACGCATCAGGTTCAGCTATGCCAAGGCGATATGGTAGCCAGCGTAGACGTTTCGGAGACCGAGCGAGAAGGATTTGACTACCCACTCTTTTCGTTCAAAGGCAAGGACTTGGATCGCGCGTGTTCAGCCGCCGAAGATTGGGTTGCAGTGCCAGTTCGTTTGCAAAACATCCACCAATGGCCGGATCACGCGAGACCTCGCGAGGCCAACGGTTGGGAGAGCCGCAATGCTTACAATCAGGAGTGGTGGGACAACATTCTCAAATCCATTCCGAAAGTTCAAGTGACAGATACATTTCAGGAGTGCGTTGGTCAGTGGGCACTACGTTGTTTCGGTCGGGACATCGTGATGGACCTCACTGAGCGTTGCGACCGTTTCCTTGAAGAGACACTGGAGCTGCTTCAATCGCTTGGCTACAACCGCGAGCGTGTTCCTTCGCTGCTCAACTACGTCTACAATCGTCCGGTTGGTCAGGCACCTCAGGAAGTCGGTGGTGTCATGGTCACGCTGGGCGCATTGTGTTTCACTGCGGGTCTGGATATGCACCGTTCAGCCAAAGCCGAATTGGCGCGTATCAACCATCCCGAGGTTGTTGAGAAGATCAGGACAAAACAGGCCAGCAAGGAAGGCATAGCGACTCCGCTGCCGACACTCAAGAAAGACTGCAAGCACCTCAACACTCATGGCACCACGACGACAGGGGGGCACGGTCATGTTCTGCAACGACTGCGGCCTGCAACTCTTCGGCGAAGATATGGGTTCCGGGCGTGTAGTCATCACGGCAACCGGAAGCATCATCGTTCAAGCAGAAAATATCACGATCAGAGGTCCCAATGAGCCAGGTGTGCTGTGAGTGCGGTAGGCAAACCCCGCTAGGTCTGAACATGCTTCACTACGACAGGTGCGAGTTGAGTCCGAGGAACGCGAAGCTCGTCAATCCGTTCAACGGCCAGCCCCGTGACTGGCGTGACGTCAACAGCGATCCCGAAGGAAAGCTGATGATGAGTCCCACTCAACCGATGCGCGCTGCCAGCCGGTGAGAGGTTCAACTGATCTTGAACAACTGATCGAGGATATGTCTGCGCCGGAGCAAACAGAGGTCGTACACGACTTCGCGCGTAGACTGCAAGAGCTCCTCAGGCAAGGAATCATTCGAGAGAATGTGCTGACGCCGCCCGAGAAGACCGATAGAACGTAAACGAGAGCGAATATGGAACAGGGGATTCGCGTGATGTTGATGATGGCCGTTGTATGCGTGCCGTCGGCCCTCGTGTTGTGTGTGCTGTTAATAGGGGGCGCACGCAATAGGTTTCGCAAGAGCTTGTCCGCTCAAATTCAGGACTACTGGAAGTGTTATCCGAAGGAGGTCAAGAAGGACCTGCTGGACAAGACGTTACTGCAAAACGAATTAGTAGAGGTGACGTACATTTGGCCGACGTTTGACGGACGCAGCACAAAGGATACCCGCGTTCGCACTGAGATAGTCACTGCGTCACTAGCGTTAACGCCAACCCGCCCAGTAGTGCTGGCCGAAGCCGAAGAGAAGAACCTCGTGGCTTACGGCGTGTATCTCAAGCGGTGGGTGGTCATTCCATACGACGACATTCAGAGCGTGCATCCAGTCGATGAATAGAAAACCAATAGATGAAGCGACCACGTTTTACTTGTGGCGCCTTGCAGGCATCACAAACGTGTGCAGGGAGAAAGGCTACACCATCGCGGTTCACGGTTCGCTTGGCTACGACCTCGACTTGATCGCGGCTCCGTGGACCGAGGATGCCGTTGACCACGAAACGCTGATTCAGACCATCCTTGACTTCATCGGCGGCACATGCGTGGACAAGGGGACGGAGAAGCCGCATGGTCGAAGGGCTTACACGCTCTCTTTCGGTGGTGGTCCGCACATCGACCTGAGCATCATGCCGACCGCTGATCGTCCAAAGGATTACACACCGCCGCCAACGTATCCGGTTCGTAAGGATGTTGCGGAACGCGCGCTCGAACATTTCATGGATCAAGTGCGCGACATTCGTTCCGACATTTGGCCACCTGAGCGCGGTAGTGAGCTACGGGTCGAGGCTTTCAGGAACACACTCAACCATTTCAATTTGAGGCAGGTAGAATGAGACTGGTAAACGTAAGTGGTGGCAAGGGCGAAGGCAAGACCACGCTGTGCCTGTCGGCGTTGGCTGCACAACTGCAAATCGAAATGCTGGAGACCAGTGGCTACGGCACGCAGGTCCTCATGATTTCCAACGACGTCAAGCTCTCCTCAGAGTGGCAGGCCATCGTCGAAAACATGGCATACAAGATCAACGAGGGTCGTGCGCTGCGTGTGTTCTTCATGCACGCGACCCCCGCGAATATCGACACGTTCGAGCTACAGGTGTCGAACAAGATGAAGTACGTGTTCATCGATGGCTTGTCCGCCGAGGATCAGGAAATCGTGGACAAGTGGTTGGCTCGCCACCAGTCGGCAATCGAGACGGTGTACACCAGCAGCACCGTGGGCAACAGTATGTCGAGTCAAAGTCTGGTGCAGCCAACCACGCTGCAACTGGAAATCTTCACGGTCCTCAAGACAACGCTGTTCTTCCATTGGCACAACCATGAGGACTTCCAGCATGTGATCGTGCCGGTGGATACCAAGGTGGAGTGGAACGACACGGGTGAGTGCATTGCCATCGGTCAATTCGGCGTGGCGTCCGTCATTCGCCTGCCTGCGCTGGATCGCCGATGGATAAACTTCGAGTATGACTTGGGCAACCAAATGAAGGACTCGCTTCCCTACCTGCTCTACCCGACGGCACACCGATGAATGCAAAGACGAAGCCGCCGTGCGCGGACACAGTTTCAATCGAAGTACCCAGCTACATGCTCAACCGTGATTCGCTCGACGCATTCAAGGACTACCTCGAAAAAGAATTGAATGGCGTGAGCCGTACAGGCACCAAGAGTACGGAAGAGGAGCTGCTCGATTTCGTCAACGCTATCGAGAAGGATCAGGCAGCCCGAGCCGCGTTGCCTGAGCGTGTGGTACAGCAAATCAAGGAAGCCCGCGAGTACCTACAGGGCGGCACTGCCTACGACATTCCGATCAGCACCAACAACACGGACCACCTGTTGCTACTGATCTGGATCTTCAAAGCACAATTGAGTCGAGTCGAAGCGCAGCTAAAGCAGCAGAGGGACAGATGATGAACCAGTTAAACAGAGCATTGAAACCCGGCGAGTTTCAGTTCCGTGATGAGAATAGCACAGACGTCACGTACTCACACCAGATTTTCGAGCTGGTTGACAGATGCTTGCGGAGCATCCACAACCCGATGAGGTGGAGCAACGCAGATAAGACCCAGATCGGTACGCACGCGGAACACAATAGGCGCCCGCTCACCAGGGGCGAGATTGAGTGCATTCGTGAGCAGTATCTCGATGCTGGGTGGAAGCGCATGACTGTTCTGCGCAATGACGCCAACGTCTTTGGGATCGCCCTGTCTGCAACTGACGACGAGCCGATGGAATACGAGACGAAGGAGCATCAGATCGGTTGGGTGCATCCTGCGTATATCGAAGGCTTGTCGCTCCCGAATGGTGTACCGCTTGCCATCGAAGTGTCAACGGCGAAACTCAACAAGGTTCAGATTCCGGTGTACGTGCGAATGATGAATCCTATCGTGCGCTGCACTACTTGTCACAGGATTGTCCGCACCGGAGAAATGAGCGTATGCAGCAACCCAGTACACATCCAAGAAAAGGACTCAAAGTGAGACACCCAATCGCATTAAGTCTAGCCGTCATCGCTTTCTTGATCCTCGTGATGTTGTTCTATCGTGGGTTCAAAGCGAAGCACAAGGCGGAGCAGGAGTGTGATTCAGAGCGCGGCGTGGTGGTACAGGTCAGCGGTCAGGGCTATTTCTGCATCGACAAGAACGTCATCAAACCCTTAGCGGAGTAACCGCCAATGTTGCGCATGTGTATCACGGCCAAGGGCCGAGAGTTACTCAACAACTCACAGCACGGGGACATTCGGGAGTTGCGCATCCATGTAACGGACCCCTACAAACTGACAGAGGATGACGCGGAATTTACTGAGTGCTTCACTCAGGATATCAGTTTCGGTGCCCCGAGCGATACGACAATGGCCATCCTTGTCGAAGGACGGCTCGGAGTCGATGGTAGGGTCATGCCGATTGACGAGGCAACGGAACACATACGGCATTCGCTCAAGGTCCGTGAGGAAGTCACTGAGTTGTACCACTGGCCCTACTGCCAAGTGTGTCGCGAGCCCTTCGAGTTTGAAGCAGAAGAGCCGTTCGCCTATTGTGGGTGTGGTGGTGCTACCGAGTGGGGCAGCCCACGTCCCGCACCGTGGATTCCAAAGCCGAGCAAGTCATGACCGACAAACCCATCGATAGATTCGACAAGGAGTACCGCTTCTTGTCAAACTTCTCTCCGCATCCTGTGCGATACATGGGGCAGCTGTACCCGACTAGCGAGCATGCGTACCAAGCAGCCAAGGCAACGAACGAGAGGGATCGCGCGTATGTGGCTTCGGCCCTGACGGCCAATGGCAGCAAAAAGCGCGGCAAGGAGATCAAGCTCAAACCGGACTGGGACAGGCTTCTCAAGAAGACGGTCATGCGATCGATCCTCCGAGCCAAGTTTCCGTGGCCCCTCAACGAACTCAGTTGCAAGCTACTGGCCACCTACCCGCGAAACCTGATCGAAGGCAACTACTGGGGCGACACTTTTTGGGGTGTCTGCCACGGGGTAGGTACCAACCATTTGGGCAAGATGCTGGAGCGGCGTCGATCCTATCTGATTTGTAAGGTGCTGGGGCAGAAAGATTGGACCGAAATACCTGCGAATTTCCGCTTCTGTGACGCATGCTGGAAACCTGTAAATAGCGTCAAGAGAGCAGAACGGTGCCAGTGCTGAAAACTGGCATTTCCTTCCACCCGGAGATACAGAAAAATGAACAGTGGTACGACAGACGAAGGTTACACGCACGAACAGTGGTCAAGGGCATACTCCGAAATTTCCAAGCTCCCGCTGAGTACGATTCCAAAGGGCGACCTGTGGGCTGCAACAAAAGCTCGGGCTCTGGAAATCGCCGCGATCGATGCGAAATTCGAGTTCAGGAACAAGGCTATGAAGGGCGACCGACAGGCTATGCATGATCTGACACGCATGGTCATCGCCGAAGTCGATACGGGCGACTATGTGGCGTTGTATCGGGCGCTTCACTTCGCCTTCCATCAGGATACGCTGCCTGTGCATGCGAAGTGTCCGCATTGTGGTGCGCAACCGCGTGTCGTCTACGGCCCCGACGTTCGTTTCGTGACACCGGAGTCCGTGCCGCCATACCCGTGTTCGTATCGTGCAGAGTGCAGCCAAGGCTGCGAGAACCCGACGTACACGCGAGAAAGTCAGAGCGCGGCATTGGAGTCGTGGGACTACAACTTGGCACAGGATAAGCCCTATGGCAATCTCCATCGAATTGAACAACCCAGTAGTGCAGCAAGCGCGTGAAGAGTTGCGCATTGCGTGGATGATGTTCGGCCCCGACAGAGCAGACTGGCAGCGCGGTAGTCGCGCACTGCGAGACCTCATGGCGGAATTGGAAGGCAGAGAGATTGACTACAGTAAGGAGTGGCCCTATGAATGGTGAGGAGCTGGTCGGGGTGGAAGATTTGGATGTACCGGAACCCAGTGTTGTACAAGTATTGACGGATAAAGATTCCGTCCTCATTGCCATCATGACGGATGGGACAGCGCATGTGCAAATCGACTTCGATACTGACCTGCAGGACACGATTCGTTTCTATGGAATGATGACGCGAGTCATGTTGAGTGAACAGGTTCTGACGTACAAGCTGATAGAGTACGGGTCCGAGACTCTGTACGAGTTCAAAGGACTGCTGCCTGATACTCTGCTATACGATGAAACATCAGGCGTCCTGCAAATGCGATTCCGGCGTTTGCTGACAAGCCGCTTGAACAACCCGATCATCGAATGGTCGTGTGGCATCGAGTGGGCGAAGGAGGGAGAGGCACAAGAGTCGTTCGATTACCTATATAGCGTCTACCGCGAATTGCGCGACCCGTTGTATTACTGGGACAAATTCATGCGTCGAGAAATGGAGACGCGAACCCAGCAGATCATCAGCCAACTAATGATAAGGTGACATATGGGTGACGGTGCAAAAGATTTCGCAGACAGGTCAGACGAGTTGCGTGATGCACTCGAACACTTCGGCATTACTGCGTACAGTGCCAGCGATCCTTATCGCTGGGAAGCTCGGTTGATCGTGCGAATGTATCTCGCAACACCCGACTGCGGCGGCACCCAAGTGCTTATCGCTATCGAGGAAGAGAGGCAGGCCATAGCGAAGAGGCAGGCCGAACACGAGCGCACGAAGGAGTTGGAACAACTCGACGTACTCATCAAGAAACACGGCGTCCCGCGAAAGGCGCTGATCGGTTTGTCGGCAGAGCAGATCGCCAACCGAAGGTTCACGCATGTGCGGCCAGCGCGACACACCAGCGACCGATTCCCGATTATCAAGATTGCTTCGCGTCGAAACACTTTCATTTACTGAGGATCACACAGTGACACGACAGACTTTGGATGACACAATCGCCGAGCGCGCCTCGCAATACGGAGACTACGCCGTCGAATGCACCACTACGCAGAAAGTGAAGGAAGTGCTTCGCAACAACCCAGGATGGGACAACTTGAACAATACGCAGAAACAGGCGCTCGAAATGTGCGCGTTGAAGATGGCACGCATCGTCAACGGTAACCCGGACAACTACGATAGCTGGCACGACCTCGCGGGCTACGCACAACTCGGCCGGGATCACCCCACGCACGCGAGCCGCAACGCATGATTATGCGATTCATAGACTACGGCGGGCAGCAAGTAGTGCATCCCGCACCGTTCGAGGAAGTCGATTCGCAAGAGAGGCCGAGGTCCTCGCATCCGTACTCCTACTCACCGGAGACAACGTGGTTTCGTAGTGATTGTGGTACGTCCTACTTCGGTGACGCGTCCTGCTACACCGATCGACTCAGGGGATGGATTGGCTACGACAAATTCCGGGAGATGCAGACACGCATTCTCGGCAAGACGAGCGACTACTGGAGTCAGTTCAAGACAGCAGACGTCGAGAAGTTTTTGCAAGAGTACCTAGGCGAGCCAGTAGTACTGGTGCGCATGGTTGAATACTGCAACCAAGCAAGCGGGTTCCCACTCTGGCTACTGTGTTACCACAAAGACCCAAACACACTTCCTACCAAGGACAAGCGCAATGACAACTAAGGTCGAGGAACTTCTCAAGCCGACGGTGACGAACTACGTCATCGAGTTCGCAGAGGAGACGCTCAACATTCACGTTCTGGAGGCCATCATGGACGATGAGTTTCTCCAAGTCAAATTCTCCATCCCAGCCGAGATTGACTCTGTGTTCCAACGCATCCTAGGTGATGACGAATGGAACACGAAGGTCAAGATCACGTTGTTGACCCCGTCGGGTCAGGTAGCGTGGACGAGCGAGGTGGCAGCATCGCTGGAATCCCGGCAAATCAAATTCCCCAATTATAGCCTCGCTAATGCAGCGCGTCGAGTAGACCGAGAAGCGGATGCGCTATACTCGTTGAAGGCTCAGACGCAAGAGACTCGTTACCAAATGCGAGCATCTGCTGAGACCCGTGACTTGCTGGTGCGTATCGCCAACAACATCGTGGGTTACAGCTATCCGACTGTGAGTGCAACGTTCAAGGTAGAGACCAATGACTGACACATTTCGCACCCTCGACTCCGCTGTTGAGTTTTGCGTCAGCAGTTTGTCAGAGGTTCATCTGCTTGCGATTTTCAAACGTCGCACACAGGAACCCGACTTTCTCATCAAGAGCATTTATGCTCCGGGTGTCAAAGAGTCGTACATGAAGGAGCTCGATTTGGTTGCCGAGTTTTCAACGGTGAAACAAATCACGTACCACCCAACTGTTACGGACAGGTTGGAGACGCTATTCCCCGGCGTGCCAGTCCTCAAGGGTATTGCCAAGTGGAGCGGCGACGGCTGGAAGGACACGCTCATGAAAGGCGATGAGGTGTTCGTGGTCAACGCCATGATGCCTGCACCGTATGTCGTTGGGCAGTACCCGCGACTTGGACGAGGTACTTGGAGCGCACAGATTGATCGGTGTGCATGGTCAGTGCCTTCGCCAATGGAAGTCCAGAAGTATGCGGACGAGTTGGTAGCGCATACGAACAGGCTGGCGCACGAACGGCTGGAGGGACCTCGCGATGAGTCACGTTCACAGCAGTGAAGCGGCAGTCATTGAAGCATTCACCACCATGTTCATCGAGGATCCGCTGCTGGCGATAATCCTCGCTGGCATCTGGCTGATCTTCCTGTACTACGTAGTCAAGGTGGTGGCCATCAGTTTCGTCCGGATCATGAACGCGAATCCGTTTGCCACACCTGAATACTGCGACAAGTGCGCCTGCTCCGTACCAAGCTGCCGAGAATGCGGCCCCGATGAGCAGTGCTACGAACATCGAACGCCCGAAGAATGGGACGACTACTACAACCGCGACGACAAGACAGAGGATACAACGTGGAGCAGACCGACAGTGAGCGAGAGGCTGGAACTCTTCCGGACGAGGCAGTCTACCGAAAGAACGAGAGCATCATAGGTTTCATGGTTGAGGCTTTCGCTGCTGCCGTGAAGAGAAAGGTGGTCGTCAAGCGGATCGATCTAATCACAGAGGTGGTGAGCGCGATGCGCGGTCTTGTGGCGGCACCTACTCTCGTAGAAACAGATGAAGCCTGTGATCGCTTCGAGAAGAGCGGTCAGGTGGGTGTGTATCGAGTCAACAACGGACAGAATTGGGAGGCACTGTATGTCAAACAGGACTACTACCTCGAAACGGAAGCTGTCTCGTCGAATCCCGATGCCGCCTTCACCGTCTTCAACTGTCTCACCCACAAGCACCATCCGAATCAACAAAGGTTCAATCCTCGCGGCTTGCTCCAAGGCTCTGAGGACCAAAACTAATGTCTGCCGAACTTTGGTTGGTACTGCGACTGGTCGTCATGTGTGTCACTGCGGCCCTTGCAGGCATGCTGACAACCGTGACTCTGCGTGACCATCGCGGCCCCGATCGTTACTTGGGTTGGTCTGTGATAAGTACGTTGTTGCTGGGTTGCTTGATCGTTGGCCTATCTATTCTCGGGAGATTGCCATGACCACCGTTGTAGAATTGCTCGGGCTGCAAGTCGTCATCGAGGACATGACAATTCCAGTGCGGGCGTTGCGAACCAGTCGATGGCACAACGGTCGCTGCTACTGGAAGCGTGTACAGAAAAAGTGGATCAAGCGTTGGGGCTGGAAGAAGCTGGTAGAAGACGGCAAGTACCTGCAGGCGTTTGATCGCATCGTTATGAACAGCGTGACCTACCAGTCGTTCAAGGAAGAGTTGGATCGCCGAGAGTTGGAAGGGTGGCCACCAATGTCCGAAATGGATACCTTGGTCGAACTCAAGCGCCGTGGTGCCAACAAGCAACCAGCGAATCTGATGATGCGGACACTCATCGGGGTTCCAATCGTGAAACGTCCGTCAAGCATAATCAGGAACCACCCTGTATGATCGAGGCGCTGAAAGAGAGCGACATTCGCTCGATAATGAAGATGGCAAACATTCCGTTCACGCACATCCTCGAAGCGGCAGACCACTACTTCACTTCGTCACTGGAGTTTCCGCGTCTGTGGTTCTACGTGTTGTCACCGTGGGGTCCATTGCTCATCGGCCCACGTAAACGGGTGTACGAGTTCAACTGGCGGCACACCTACAGCGACAACATGAGCAAGTCGCTGATGTTCAAGATGGAAGTCTTCCCTCAGGATGTGACGAATGAGGTAGGGTACTTCCATGCGTACAGTGGAGCCGATTTACTGAAACACATTAGCGAGTGGGTCATCGAGGCCCGCAAACGCCTACCAATCAACGAGGTGAATCATGAAGATGGGACCGGAAGCGGGCTGGGGAAATGGTCCGCAGCACGCAATGATCGAGCAGTTCGCTGACATTGTGACCGAGGTGCTGGAAAGCAATACGATCATGCCGTATCAGAACCTGGTCGTTGAAGTCGCCGCCGAGTACAACAAGTGGAGAGAGGATAACAAGACGGAGCAGGGTGTCACGGATGACGACATTGGCAAGTACATCGGCTATGCCATTTCCAAGCTGGAGACCCGCAAGAAAATCGTGCGGTTCTTCATTCAAGAGAGGTTCACGGACGTTGTGACGGAAAGGTTGGTCGTGATGATCGGCGGTCATGTCCTGCGGTTCAGGGAAGACCAAATCGAAATGGAAGTGAAGCTCCACAACGAACGATACTTGAGGATGCAATGAGGCCGCTGACTGAACGCAATTGGGATCAACCCGTTTACTTCGATGAGCTACCGCAAGATCCCGCGAAGTATGATTTTGTCTCCGACTCTTTCCGCGAGGTGCTAGATAAGTGTCGGACGCCAGAAACGGGTCACAGCATCATCTGGGCCTCAGCTAATGGGTGGATGGAGTTGGTAGCTAATCCGGACCTCGTGCTTTTCTTGGATAGTGTCCATCACCCCGAGAAGTTTGAGGACCTCAGTCGCGGTTACATCGGCACCTACCGCGGAGTATGCGTAGTGACTAGCGCATTCTCTCAGATCCCAGAAGAGCCGCCATACAACTTTTACCTGCTACTGCGCAACTTGCCGGGTCGTTATCGGCATCGCAACTAACTGAGGAACTACAGTGGAAACACAAGAACACAACGACCGTATCAATGCGTTGAAGAAGAAACTCATGGGTGACCTGCGGATGGCTCTGACCAACAGGTTCACGACGCCGCGCGATGAGTTGGTTGCCAGCGTGCAGTCCATCATGAACCAGTACGCTAATGCGCTGACCGAGTCCTCCACCAATGGTTCGATCTACGTGGGTGGAGTGTTTGTTGTCGCGCGAGTTGCACTAGAGTGGAAGCGCACTCCACGACGCTGGTTCATCACATACGTGGATGAAAGCAACGGTACGTTCTCCACGAACAAAGCCTTCCGGTCGCTTCGACTGGCGCGTGTCTACGGCAAGCGTGCCGTGAATGAAATCACCCTCATGACCTTCCTCAAGGTTTCACACAGGACTAGCTATGACGACGCCTCTGCCACCATCTGTGCAGAACTTGCCAAAGACGCCGGAGTTTGACAACCTGTTTCGTGAGAGCGTTGGTGATTACCTGCTCCACTATCTAGGCCCTGACTTAGGTAGTCAGGTTGCTTCCACTTTTGGCGTCAAGCTCAATGAACACCTGCAGAGCGAACGGACCACCGCTGCTGAAATTCAGATGCGCATGCAGGAGCACATGGAGCGAATGAAAGAGCGTCAGCAGGTCATTAGTCCGACTGTTCGAGTGCACACCTACCACTCTCATCGCACTCCTGTGTGGCAGCGTCGCGTAAATAAATGGCAGCTGGTTCTGACGTTCGAGCATCCGGAAGACACATGGGACATCTTCTTCCGCAGTCGCAGGGCAATGCGTGTGTGGATGAAGACGAAGATGCGCAATCAAGGTATCGCGTTCTTCCAGTTCAAGCCACAGAGACCGTTGGAATTTATCCAGCTGAACCTAGTAGTCAACAAGAAAGGAGCGCACTTCGATGGAGCAGCGTGAATCCCGTTGCTATCGACCCGGTAAGAAGAATCCGTTGCCAAACAAACAGAAGCGCATCAACTGGCGCGGAAAGCGCATGTGCTACAATGTCTGGGTCGTTCCGGGTCGAATAATGGCCGAGGCAATACACAAGGCATCACTCCAGAAAGGCTTCACCCGCAGACTCTTAGAGAGGTTGAACGATCCCGTGGAACCCAAGCCCAAGACGTCATGGCCTCACCCCGTCGAGATTTTGCGCGACGAGTTCATGGAGCCGAGGGACATGAAAGACGAGGACCTATTGGAGACTGCGCGCAATTTTACGTGGCAGCGCGATGAGGATCCTTCGCAGTTGGCAGCCGCGCTCACCGGAGGCATGACTGTCTTCGGCCTCGAACGGTTCCTCGCTCACGTATTCAAGACGACGCAGCAATTCTGGACCAACCTACAGAAAGACTACAACGAGAAAACACCATGATCGATACCGAACAACGAATCCTCGGATGCATCCTGACCGCACTGTCGATTGGCGGGCCCGTGCTGTACTTGTCGCGCGACAAGAGCGTGGGTGACTACTTCAAGTCGCAAATCTCGTGGCACCCCAACGCAAAGTTGTTCGACAACTACGAGTTGGATGAGACGTCGATGATCCTTGCCAAGGAAGAGTACGCCTACGTGGTGATCGACGCTCGACTAATGTCTGAGAACAATCAGGATCTAGTGGACGCCGCCGTTGAGCATGCGAACAAGGTTCTGACGGCAGCACAGAAAATTCGTGGTCACTGGGCTAATGCGAGCTACGTGTACTACCTGCCGCCCGACGTCAAGAACACTCGTCCGCAGCCCCCGGCGATGAAGCAGCAGCACCAGCGCACGCAACAGCGTACCCCGGAGCGTCACAGGAGTCAGGACTAATGGAGGCGACCGATATGACTGATCCGTTCCTGCAACCGTGGTCCTTCGAGACTCTACCATGATTTGGCGCTGGTTCGGTAAGTGGTTGCTCAAGACGTTGCGCGAAATTCACTGGACTGCTCCACGCAATCCGCAGCACATGATCTGGTACGGTGTAGTCAAAGGCGAAGTGCGTTACGTCATCACCCGCGTTATCGTGGAAGGCGATGCTGGACCGGAAGTCGAGTACCATGCTACCTACACGTTCGTGTCTATGGGTAGGGATCACCCAATCAAGGTTGAGGGCATGATTCACATGCACAGTCACCTAGCCGTTGCTATGGAGGCATGTAGCAAACATCACATGCAACAAGTCCTCGGCTACTTCAATACAGGAACGCCGTATGGTTAAGTATCAAGTCGGAAAGAAGGTAGGCACTACGCACTTTTCGGCAGCGCAAGTCTTCCGCAAAGAAGAGGGTAGAGAGCGAGAAGAAAAGATCATGCTGCTGGGTACAGGCATTCGCATCGTCGAGTACATGGGTGCTGAGGAACTCTATCACAAGCCACTGACACAGGGTGGCGCGCTGATTGCAGTGTTCCAACCCTCGCAGTTCGGATGGGACATGGCTGTCGAACTAATGCACCAATCACAGCGAGCCTACGACGCTCGCCAACGACAAGCAAAAAGGAGGGCACATGGCTAGTCACTTCGCCACTCAGGTCGCCAAGTGGATCAAGCTCGCGCTGGGTATGGCGATGAGCGAACGCACGATCAACGGCAAGGTACTCATCGTTGCTACCGGCGAAGATGCGGCTGACATTGGTGCATCGTGGAATGGATTTTTCGAGGGTGATGTGACTCGTCTGCCGCGAATCGAACCGTGGGTGCCAGCGGACACCACGGCGGTCATTGGCTCGATCCCAGCGCTCGGTGCTGGTTACTCGCTAGAGGATCTGCGACTCATCGTGAATCCGTATTCCAGCGTGATCCCGGCGTCGGCAGCAGCGCAGTGGTTGCAGGTGATCGCTCGTGGGCGCAATCACGATGAGGTCATGCTGATTGCCGATGCTTCGCTGTCGCTCAAGAATGTGCTGAACATCCCGGATCGCCATGTGACGAAGATGAGCTTCGGGACCTTCGAGTTGCAGATCCTCGCGTTCAAGCCCAACGAGTTGACGGTAGAGCTTCCCACCGAACCCGTGCAATCCAACGACGACATTGAAGTCACTTCGGATTTTCCTATCCAACCTGTGCCGGTGCGCAAGCTGCGTCAGGTTCGTCGAGTGATTGGCGGCAAGTGGGAACCCGTGGACTTCGCGGCTATCAAGGTCGATGACGTTTTCCAGTTCAACAATGGCGAAGGTACGGAATGGGGTACGGTGTGCGTAGCTGAGAGTGAGCCGTTCATGCCTGAGGGTATGGACACGCCCGGTGTGCATGTACGCACGTACAACCACGAAACTGATCCGGCGTTGCCAAGTGACTAAGAAGACCCCAATCGGGAAAGGCGGTGGCACTCGTCCACCAAGAGCCATCCTGCAACATGCCGTTCCGATTCGCACGCATCCAGACGAATGGGTATCGCGCAAAGCCAAGCTGCTGTTCCTCGAAGCGTTTCAGAAATCGGGGATCACACAAGCAGAGCTTGCGCAACGACTCAAGGTGACGCCAGCCGGTGTCACTCGATTGTTCGATCTGGCTCACGTGTCGAAGATTGATTCACTCGCCGAAGCCCTCAAGGCTATCGGGGGTCGTTACGTACTTACAGTGGAGTCACTATGATCGACCTGTCAGCCAAAGCACTTGGCTCGGTATCATTGGAACGAGCGTTTGTGCCTGCGTTCACCGTGACAACGGTAGAGGCAAAGGACTTGGAGAGCGTGCCGACCCCGACGCGTACCGGCGTACTCAATTACTTGTTCGTCGGCAAGGACGTTAGTGCAGGGGATAGCCTGCACACAGGTGTACTCATGGAGCATCAGCTTCGCTATATGTGGGAAACTGATGGACCTAAAGCTGGTAGTCGATCAATGCAGGCAGCGAATGTAAGTGGATTCATACCGGAGCGCATTTCAGTCGTCCAAGAGGAGACACTGCTTGCTATAGGATACATCCCGATCAGCGTAAAAGTTGGCATTGGTCCGGTGATCCTCGGCTCTCGTGCCGGTGGGGTCGATGGTCTCAACGTAGAGCTATCGCAGCAACTCCTGCACATCCTTGCGGTGGCAGAACGACGACGAGCCAACATCGAAAGAAACTACCCACACATGGTGAATAGGTACAGTCCTGAGGACTGGAACACACGCTTCATCATGGATGCGTTCTTCGAGTACGAGTCAGCGTCAGGGCGTAGACTGTTTTGGTCAGGCGTTCGTCGAGGCACCATCGATACAGATAAGGTGTTGTTCATGCAAGGTCGAGCTATGCCTATGCTGAATCGACAGCATGGTGATGACCCAGTGGCTGTTCACTTCGATAGGGATCAGAGTCGATACGTGCTGACGGTCACCAACCCGTGGATCGCATTGTATTGGCAAGAGCTATGGCCGCGCTTCTTGACGGAGAACGAGGATGCAACAACTACCGAGTCGGTTCCAGCTTAAAGATGAAGTGTCGACCCCTCACACATACGGTGTAGTTGTGGGTGTTGCGTTCAAGCTAGTTGACTACAACGATGGCCTAGGAGAAGCTCCCAAAATCTTCTACACGGTCCAGACGAAGAGTGGTCAACGTCTAGAGTTTGCATCCAACGACGTACACCCGATGCCGCGGAAGAAGCCGGCACTTAAGGTAGTAGAAAATGAGTAGGGCGCTCGTGTTCGCGGACACCCAAGAAGCATTAGAGATTAGACGAGACACAAGCCGACCGCATTGCGACCATTGGGGCAGCTTAGTCAAAGTCGGCAGCGAGTGGGATGAGTTTCGCTGTGAAAATTGTGGCGAGGAACTCACTGCCAGAGACGTAGAGTTTATGAAGAAGTACCCACCAATCAGGAGTGATTCAAATGGCACAAGGTAAGCAAGCAACTACTCGCTCTCGCGTGGCACCCCGTGTGCTTCCCACCATCCCGCCTCCGCCTCCGCGTCACGCTGTAGTCATGAAGGACCCGAGCGAGAAGACGGCAGTAGCACAGCGGATCGACATGTTGAATCACAAGCTGGAGGAGCACGCCAACATCATCGAGGTGCTGGAGAGAAAGCTGGGTCCGGTTTTGTCGGCCTACATCACTGAGAGCGTGAGTGACGAACCTGATGATCGTGGCGGCATGTGCGACGTAGAGCTGGCTCTGTACTCGCAAGAGCGTGCGGTTGAAGCGATGAGTAATCGCCTCCATGTACTCATCAACAACCTTCGAGTGTGAGCATGACAGAGCAGACACCGCCACCTAGAGTAGTGCGACTGCAAGGTCTGGCTTGCGGCACAGTTCTGTCAATGGACTTGGACCCGCACTACGCGATTGGGAAAATCTACGATGAACACATCAAGCGCCTTCGGGTTCTTGGTAACGTGGACGAATACGCGCTCGTCGCAGTGGATCCCGAGCGTGCAGAAGATCGCGTATGGTACGTCAGCAAGGCAGATGACTATGGTACGTCGTATCAAGAAATCATCCGCTACCTGTCACCACGCGAGCAGGCGATCCAGAAAGCCTACGAGAAGATTCGTGAAATGCTGCGTGCCGACTTCGGGGAACCGCTATGAGTGCCGGTCGGGGCTCAAAGCCCGGTCGTCGTACGATCCTCGGCAGGCCAGTCAAGGGAAAGGTGCGATGGTATCCGCATAGCATTTCCAACAAGCACTATCGGTTCCTGCGAGCATTCGCGTTCTGCACGATTAGCGGTGAGGGTTGCTTGAAGCCGCAGTTTGTCTCGACGATCATAGGCAAGGATCAGAACGGACAGTTCGTGGTACCTCTCTACAAGTCGTGCCGTTACGACTACGAGATCCCGAATAAGGAACGGGATATGTACACGTTGGTCTATGCGATCACGGTGCGAGTCGGGCACATCAAAGAAGATTGCAGTGCGGTGATCCATGCAATCAACGAGCAGATCAAACGGACGATTGAGAACCCCGTGACTTGGTTCGCCGAGGCGGGGTTCAATCGTGGCTCAGTCAAACCGGAAATCGATCCCTTCATCGACTTGTCCACTGCCCCAACATTCAGTAAGGATCAGACAACCCTAGGAGCCATGACAGATGGTTAGCACATTCAGGGAGCTCAAGGCAGGCGAAGGCATTTCCATCGGCGAGGAGCTTACCGTGATAGCAGCAAATTCTGGCGGAGGTGTCAATGTGAAAAGCACCAAGTCGATCAACATCCTCAGCGTCCAAGTGCTTGAGTTTGAGCCAGTGGTGAAGGTGCGTTATAAGCTCAAGGATTCGTTCAGTCTCACGGATATGATTCTGTCGGCAGAACTCAACTCGCAGCGTGGTTTGATTGTCGCCCCGTACAATGGTGACTTCTACGAGCTTCACTACATGGAACCCAACATGGAAGTGAATATGAAGGACTGCGAAGTGACCATGACGTTCACACAGGCTCGTCAGCTTGATCTTGACGAGTACAACAGAAGGGTCAACGGATGAGCTACACACCCGAGCAGCAAGCATACGTCGAGCAGTGCATTGATATGGCACTGGCTCGTGTGACACCGAATTACCTCCCGCAGTCGTTTCCCGAATCAGTCGTGCAGAACCTTGGCGACCAGCCGCAGTTTATGCACTGGGTGCATCACCGCACAGGCGAAGCATTGGGACTGTTCCATACGCCGACGCCGCATCAGGAGGCACGCGCTCGCATGTTGCAGCACTTGTCGTACCCTGAGTGGGTAGCGTTCAGTCAGCCGCGGGATCGACAGTTCATTCCAGCCACACCACCTGACGAGGAAGAGTGATGCCATTCTCAGAAGCCCAACACACGTACATCGACGCATTGAAGGCACAGTCGGTTCGCGCCATCTTCGAACCCAACACCGCGCACAAGTTTCCGCTCGCTGGTTCCACTGCGGAGACGGGCAAGGCAGCGGTGGAGGATCAACAGTTCATGCAGTGGACGAGCTTGCAGTTGTCGAAGACTCTGCAACATTTCGCTGGTGTCAAGATGGAAACCGACGAGCAGCGAGCCAAGCTAGTGACGAAGTGGGAGGACAATTTCTCCTATGCCAGCTATGCCGTTTTCTTGAACCCGACGGAAGAGAGCGAAGGCGACCCCCTCATGATGGACCAAGAGTACATCGTTGAATCCTTAAGCAAAGAGGTTCCCCACATACGAATGGTGGCCGCATGACTTTTATCTATCACGGGGGCATGGTTCACGTACTCGAAGACGAAGAGCGCCGCTGCCTTTGCGGTCAGGGCCAATGCCCGTGGTGCAGTGGTAAGGCGCGTCGTGTAACTGGAGTCCAAACCATCGAACGGAAGTCCAGAAACATCAGGGACGACCTAGTGCGCAAGATCGAAATTAAGAAGATTCGTCGGGCCAATCAACTGGCTCTCGATGCTTGGTCAGCGCAGCCACAGGGTCGACTCCACGATTGGTTCCGTACGCCCCTCACCGAATACACGCGCTACTATCATCGCCTGCTGGGCGTGAAGGATGCAAAATGAAAAGTAAGGTCACGCAGCTTGAGTTTGGAGTCGTGCTTGCGCTTGCCGCGATTATGACTGAGGACCGTTCTCGTAAGCGTGTCATCGGAGTCAGTGAAGACTACCTGATGGTCCGTGTCATTCGCAGCACTGGTCAATCGACGATCAGGCTACTGGTACCGGAGTTGGTGAGGCGTCTGAAATTCGCAATGCACGATCACCACTACGTACTAGGTTCCAAGACGTCGATCCCCACTGATCGTAAGTCGATCAATGAGACTTGGAAGGCGCAGATGGACTTCAATTCCAATCTGTTCGAGAGGGTGGAAGATCACTACGAATACGTACTGGGTCCGGTGATTGAGCAGTACGTCAGCGAGATCCTGGCGATGGAGTACGTGCCTGATAGGTACACGCCATCCAAGAAGAAAGTAGTACCAGAAGAACGCGAAGGAGGAATCCGCATATGAGTAATAAGAAGATGACGTTCCGACTTGCACCAATGGCGGAGGAAGTGATCCAGCGAGCAGCCGAACTCACAAACAAGACTCCCGGTCAGTTCATGGTGGACGCAGCCATACAGGCCGCCGAGAAGTCAATCGAGTTTTCGGCTCTACAGGGTCAAGTCGCTGCTGGGACCGACGCATTCAATCTGGCGATGAACGATCCGCCGGACCTGAATCTGCTGCGTAAACTACGGGATCACATGGATCGCCGCCAAGTCACGTTCGTCGATGAAGATGACGTACTGGGCGGTTCTGTCGTTCTGAGTTGGGAGCCTAAGAAGCGCACCCATGACAATGTGGATGAAGCAAAAGAGGGACCCAGCATATGAAGGATCGACCGCCGACCGAGCTACTCGCAAAGGGTCACCGGCTGAAAGTGCTGCCGCTCAAGTGGGACGTGCGCCACGCGCAACCCCAAGAGAACGTTGGCAACTACTACGCCTATGCACACAGCTTCGACGGACGATGGACGCTTTCAGGCGATGGGACCCGAAACTACACGCTTTGGTTCACACCTTCTGACAATCGAAATCGTCACTACCCCTATGGGTCGTTTCGCGCGATCCAGACGGCCGAGCATCACGCACAGATTTGCCACGAGCAGATGGCGTCCCTTGCGGTGCATGCAGCATTCAAATTCATTCAAGAGGTACAGCATGGATCGACGGACGAAGATGGCGAGGCTCCAACAGACGGGCAAGCCGGTAGCGCGTAAATTCTGCGAGTGCGGTGGATCCAGTATCGTGTGCAGCTATCAGAACCCTGCTGCTAGTGGGCGCGTCTATTTCGTGTCGTGCGAAAAGGTTCTATGCAACAAGCAGGGCATCCCTGCCACGGATCGAGATAGTGCGACGCGCTACTGGAACGCTCGATGCTACCAGCTCCCTGAGACTAAGGGTATGGCGCAGCTTCGTGTGACACCACAGGGATCCACGATCAGCATTCGCATTGGCTAATAGGGAATAGGGAGTAGATCATGGCAATCAAACTACCGGACGACTTGCATACCCTGTACGGTCTTCCGCTCATCAGGGCCTACATGGATCATGTACCGGCCAACACTGTGTCGGGCACTCATCGCTGGTACTACCACTTCCAAACGGTACGGGGTCAGTTCAGCGTGGCGTCCGCTCGGTATCCGGAAGACCGCAGGCTTCCAGTCGTCAATGGGTTGGATAATCACCACGGTGGACCGGAGGTAGTCGAGGGCCTCGTCGGCAAGATCGTGGAGGACCTGCGCGTCGTCTCCGACAAAGAGTTGATGCTCACGCTTTCGGATCCCAAGCAACCAACACGCAAGATCATGGTGACTCTGGCGGTGCACCCCATGCGGCCAAAGGATAAGATGGTGGTCCGCACCACTTGGATGAATCAGATACAAGGGCCTACAGATGAAGCAACCGCTTGAGTGCCACGACGAGCTATCACAGGAGCAGACGGTGCGCCGCTTCATTCAGGCCACCGAACACATGCTCAACAATTTGCACGCACCCGATAAGGTGCCGACACTCAATTTCAACTACACGACGATACGGGCGTCTGTGATGAAACACTGGCTCGCCGCCGCACAAGCGGTTGGTACGCAAGTATTGGACAGCCATGCTGGTGAGATCCTGACGACTGCCCTCATGGACAAGATTAAGCAAGAGCTATACACAAAGCTCATGGCGCTTGATTGGATCCCCAACTCCACTTTCATAGATGGACCCGTGAGCAGACAGTGAATAGGAGTAGAACATGACCATCCTAGAATCAGAGTCAAACAGAACGATCATCCACGCCGAGAAGGTCCTGTGCTTTGAACCGTCCGAAACGAATGGTAAGGTCCAGACCATCGTGTTTACCCTAGAGGGTGGTATCCAGCGACGTTGGGAATACGAGACGGTGACGCAGCGTGACCACGAACTGTGGAAAGTCAAAGAGGCGCTGCGATGAGCAAATCACCTAAAGTAGAGGGAATCCTCGACGTAGAAATCTCGAAGGAGTATGGCCGATTCATGGTTGCCCGTAAAGGCGCACCCGGTAGCCCAGCAGTAGGTAGGGGCCGGACGATGAAAGAGGCCCTCGGGGATTTCCTCATCCACTATCAGGACCTACTCGGTATAAACCTGACCCTCAGCGAAGAGGTTGTACCCACGGAAATGCGTAGGCGTCAACGCGAGTTGAGACAGCGATAGAATCACATAGGGAGTAGAGGATGAGAGTTCGTTCCAGCAATAGGGGTCTCGATGCTGACGTCGTGTACAGGGTGACGCACTACGCGGACCGAGAGCTACCACACCCCATCTTCGTGACACACATTTCGGAAGACAAGGAGGCGGGCACGACCACCGTGCTACTGCCCAACCGACGTCCTGCTGTCTGGCCCACTCGCAACCTAGAAGTCTACTCGGTAGACGGGGAGCGTGAGGCCCAGCACGGTGTAGACCAGCCCCAGCCCGTATCAGCCATCATGCTTGAAGGAGACAACCAGTGAGCAAGATCAATCCGTTAGCCGCCAACTTCTGTGGGCGCACCGTTGCATTCGTCGCAATCGGGAGCCTAGGAATCGAGTTGCAGTTCAAGGACACCGAGGGCGCTCTGCTCATTCGTTCGGATGAACCGGGCGCGTTGACCAGTGAGACCCGCGGGAATCCGCGCGACACCGACCTACGTGGTGACATTCTCCTGAGCATCCACGCTTTGGACGACACCATCGTCATGGTCTGGCAAGAAGGTCCGATCGAAGCGTTGCTGCAAGACCAAGGAGAACCTGCGGAGGGCGTGGTCACGAACAACCCGCCAGCGGAGCCACGGGCAATCCAGCAGTACCAGCTTGTGATTGGTCCGACGTCAGAAGCCAACCCCGTGCGTGTATGGGTGACTGCACCATCCCCCGTATCGGGTACGCCATTCAACTCCGGTGCGGAATGGGTGGAAGCGGTCGAGGTAACGAAGGACGTGGTGGAAGTCGCCAAAATCGACAGCGAGACCCTGACGGACCCCAACACGGATCGATATGGTGAACCGATGAATCGAGATCCCGAGTCGGATGCACGTATCGAGAATTTCCAGAGGGATCTGAGGAAGGCCAACGATGACCAAGGGTGAAGAGGCGGTAGCCAATAAGGATCCGATGGATCAGACCATGCAGGACGTGTTCACTACGATCCATCGGGAGAATGCGTGGCATGACCAAGAGTCTGTCAGTGGCTCAGGTTCTTCGCTCAGGGAGACGCAGCATCTGATCCAAGAGCTTCCGGAGCTCCTGCGGTTTTGCAGCGCGCGCAGTATCCTCGACGCTCCGTGCGGCGACTTGAATTGGATCAAACGCGTGGACCTCCGGGGCATCCATTATTGGGGCGTAGACATTGTGCCGGAACTGCTGGTCAGTCGAGAGACAAACGACGGCAAGTCGCACGAGCTAAGGGATTGGAGCCGTCAACCCAATGCACCAGAGTCAATCGTGCTATCGCACAAGAACATCCTGACCGACAAGTTGCCGATAGCCGACGTCATCTTCGTCAGGGACTGCTTCGTCCACTTCCCCAATGCCCTAGTGAAAAGGGCCATTCGCAACATTCAACAACAGGGCTTCAAGTGGCTGGCTACAACCACGTTCACCTGTCGAGAAGAAAACGAAAACATCAAGCTCGGCGAGTGGCGACCCCTCAATCTGTGTGCGCCGCCATTCAATTTCCCTGAACCCTCGTATGTGCTGAACGAACGGCTGGACGTAGAGGGTGGTGCGTGGTGCGACAAGTCGATTGGTCTGTGGCCGTTGGATGCCATCACCTCGCGGATGATTGCTGCCGGTCGAAGGAAGGGAGCATGAAGGCCATCATCGAATGGTTCAGCACGATCCCTCCGGAAATACAGGGTCTGCTGGCATTCACATTGATCTTGGCGGTCGTCCTACTCATCCCGTTGCTGCTCATGATTTCGGTGGCGACCCAGCACATGGACCGACACGAACGAACCGGACACGGAGGGTCAAACTATGTCGACTGGCCCTGAGAAGAGACTGACGGTCGCCGAGAAAATCGAGAGACTGCTCAATCACCTACGCGAGAATGAGGTTCTACCCGACACCAAGGATCTGCGGGCAGCCATCGATTGCGACCGCGAGTACCGAGAGTTTTGCTACCTGTTGATCTACGAGGCGCTCTCGCCCAAGCACTGCGGAAACTATGTGTTCGATTTCGTCGAGGACACCCTGTGTGAGCTACTGGATATCACTGAAGCCTGCGCCTCACAGATGCGTGAGATTCCGTCGTTCATGCACGAAGAGGACAAGTGATGGTTGACCAACTGGATACCGAGGCACAGCGCGAATCAATACGGATGACACCCAAGCAGTGTATCGCCCAACTGAGGGAGTGGATTCGCGCACACAAAGAGGATCAAGAAATCGATCGCCTCCTGCTCATCATCGGTATGGCCCCGGACGGTTGGGAAGAGTCGGTGCTCCTGATAATGTGGGCTGCGGTCTACGTGTATGCGGACGACAACATCGAGGTGTACAATCACGTGGTCCAGATTTTGGAGACAGTGTTGGGTATCCCGCCGGTACTCGCTCGTGAGTTCCACAAGATCCCCACTGCATACTGATAGAGGTTCATGATGGACAGCAGGCTGGATAGTAGGGACCGACAGCGCGCGAATGAGCAGAAGCAACTAGAGAAAGAGAGGGAGTGGATGGATCGGCAGCTAGTACCGGAACCGTGCACATGCCGGGCACCCGGGAAGTTTTTCAGTCGTAGCGTGTGGGTGAAGGACAGTAAGGCCAAGGCCGGTGGATCGGAGCAGGAGCATTCGTTCGTTGCGTGTTCCAAGCTCTCGTGTCCGCAGATAGGACCGTCGACTGTGAACGATCCCTTGGGCGCGATCGAGCAATGGAATGCAGGCAAGAGGAACGAGAAGCTCATGGCCGCACAAGCACCCCGGATTGATTTGCGTCACGTAGAGAAGAGACTACAGGAGTTGGCGTGAGCAACTCAGGTCCAATCAAAGATTGGTTGGCTATCATGCGCGGTGAGGGAGACCCTGACGCGTACAAGCTCAAGGCTGAGGACATCGATCGCAGCGATAGCTCGGGCGAACTGCTGTACCAGGCGATGGTCGAAATCGCAGAGAAGAAAGGCATACCGTTGAAGGACCTACGCATATGGCCCCGCAACATCGAGCCGGACGGGCAGACCCTTGATGGCGATACTGTGAAGATGCAAATCACCTTCAACTACGAGCGGTGGAGCGATGACTCATAGGGGCTGGGGTTGGTCGAGCGTTGCAGGGCCCTCTACTGAGATAGGCCGAGAGCAGAGGCGTAGGACCGAGCGAAACAGTAGGCATCGTGAGCAGCTGGTGCACTACACCGAGACGCTGACCGTACTCAAAGAGAAGGGTCTGACGATGGGCTACATCATTACCGACACCTTCGGCAACAAGCGTCTGCTGATACCCCGACCTACTGATATACGACCATATGAGGTGGCCCGTGCCTTGCCCAATTCCAATCGGTGAAGCGAAAGAACCTCTGGCGTTAGGCTCATTGGTCGAGCTACTCAATGGGACTCGTCAGTTCGTCGTGTCTGTTGTGGAACCCTATGGCAGACACGGCTATCAGTACTACCTGTGTGCCAATCCGAAACCATTGTACTTCGAGGGTCGCATTCAAGAACCCGGTGCCTTCCACTTGCGCAAAGTGTTGCAGCGATGCTTGAGTGGCACCTACAAGGTTGAGGACTTCACGCTCCTCGTCGATAACGGCGAGGCAGCGCGCGCTGATCTACGTAGGATCGGATGGACAGACGACAACGACCGCTTCGTTGAGAGCCCTGCAATATTTTGGTAGAGGTAATAGGTCATGACCGATGAAGTGAAACACCCTGAGTTCAGCAGCGAGGCAGAGCATCGCGCCTACTGGACCAAGTACGTCCACACGAAGCTGGGTGACGTACTCGATTGCTTGGCTGCGATTCCGCCCGACCAAGTACTGGTTCCAGCGCGCGGCGGCTACAACATCGGATGCAAGGATCGCACCGCTGGAGGCACCTACGCGGATGCCATGCAAGTGATGCACGCACTAGAGAAGCTGGACATACTCGACAACTAGAATGCAAGTGACGCATGTACGACCAAGATCCAGACAACGACCAAGAAGAGGATACGACCGTGCGAATGAAGATTCCAATGGTGGGGTTCCTGTCTCACCAACAATGCTTGGAGATTCGCTCGCTGGGCCTGACGTTTCAGGCAGCGCGTCTCTACAAAGACATGGACCCAGCTGCGGCTGAACTACTGGATCATGTGGAGCAAGCCAATTTCGATTTCGAGAAGTGGCTGCCAGAGCAGTACCTCAAGTTGCAAGCGGCTGTACCGTTCGACAAGTGTAGGGCCACGCTACTGTACTGCACGACAGGTGGCTCGATTCCAGCGCACATCGATGACAGCATATGGCCAGACTACGACCACCTCTGCACTGTGACTGTGCAACTCTCAGACGCAGGAGAGTACGTCGGGGGTGAGCTTGTGTTCACCGATGACTACATGATTAGCAGCAGGGCCCAAGGCGACGCCGTGTTCCACAAGGGGCTGGCACACATGGTTCTGCCGGTCATCGAAGGCCATAGGTTCACGCTGTCCGTGTTTTTGCTCGCGAGCAAAACGAGCCCCACAACAAACTGAGGTGCTACAAGGAGTGATAGACCGTGAGTGCTACCGAAAGCAATTGGATTGATATGAAGGTCGTGGAGGATTCACCGCTCCGTCCGTTCCACAGACCCAACCATGCTACGTGGATTGGTGACTACAAACAGCGCGCGATCCTTGGCCTTGGTCAAGAGGCGGAGGTCAAACTCGCGGTGCCGGGACCTGCCGTCTACCGTCATGTGTACGTGCCCACCTTCCTGTTTCGCTTCGACGTAGCACTCTTTGAATATGCGCAGGAGGAGCTACACTTGGCAGAGGCTCGGGTGCTAATGCACGTACCGAAAGGCTGGGAGCTGCACGTGTGGATGCGTCACGAGTTCTACAGGATGAAGCGACTTGAGAAATTCACTGCCTACTGGGCAGAGATTGCGGTTGCAGCAGTACACCCTGATCGCGGGAGCCTCATGGTTCTCATGGAATCGCATGCTCTACCGGAGGGCGCCTAATGGAAATCAAGATTGCGGTCGCACAGGACTCCGACAACACCGACACCTTCGGCAGCATTCCGCCCCTCACGCTCAGCGAATCCAATCACGGTAGACTGCGCCTCAAGCTAGAGGGCCCTGACCGCGAGGTGTTCGTGGATCGTCACCAACTACAGCGCGCGCTGGACGCCCTGTTCCCTAAGGACCCTGCATGATTCGTAAGCTCCTCATCAATCGTTTCGACGCCCACAACATTAGGCCCTCAAAGTATCTGCTGTCCGGCTGGCTACTAGACTGCGCGTTCCCCATCGTCTTGGTCTATGTGGGTATGCTCGTCATTGGGTTCGGCAGCGTTCTGTACGTCTGGACCCATGCAATAGGCGGGGCCAACAGACAAGCATTGGACCTCGCGATTCCCTCGATACTGCTCCTTGCCTTGGCGATCCCCATCCGCAGAATGCTCGTCTACAGTTGGGATCAGTATCTCAGCGCGCGCTTCACAAGGGCCAGCAGCTACAACCTACGCATCGTCACGACCGGAGACATACGCGACCTCGTGGAACGTTTCACTGGACGAGGCATTGTCGACTACCCCACCACACTACCGCAGGATCACTTGGTTGCGGTGCCCGCCCGATACACCGCTCAGGTCCAAGCATTGCTGGATCATCACACAGTACTGGGCACAAGAATCAGGGTGGTCCCACTTCCGAAGGACTACCGATTCAGGACATGGTATACCATGATTCGGCCGCTGAGCTAAAGGGTTCTTCGAATTTTCGCACCTCTGTAGAGCAGGTACTACCCCATCTCCTGTACTGTAGAGGTGCCGCTACACACTCAAAAACACACCCAATTTCCGTACTAGGGAAAACACCGTGAAACCTGAAAATCTCGTGGGAACCGGCAGTCTGGCCCAAGACTTCACCAAGGGCTACTTGCTTTGGGCAATCGATAGGATGCGCCTGCACAACGAACCTATTCCGCTGGGGACCATAGAAATGGGTCCTGGGTTGGGCAACCCTTCGTATAGGCTGCCACCCTCAACCGGGAAATCTATGCTCATGCAACGACTGGCTATGGATCACCTGCTAAAGGAATCGGCATCCAAGGATCTGTCGTTCGAGGAACTGGAGCTCAAGTATTACACGATCCTTGCGAAGATGACAGGTCGGGATCAATTCTACGTACCGGAGAAAGTATCCGACGAAGACAGAGAACGCTTCTACTCACATATCGGTTTCGGTGGCCCTCGAACCACACGGGGTATCAAGCACACCACAGGGCGTTCCTCTTTCCGGGATCTAGCAAAAGAGTCCATACCCAAGCGCACATCCCAGGATCCGATTTCCAACAATCGGTACACGATCAACGGACAACCCACTGTCACCACCGCGGATGGAGTCATGGTCATAGATGAGGTCGGCACACAATCAGTTCCTTGGCGAAAAGGAGAACCAGTTGAGTCGACGCCCTTCACGATTTACGCAAGGGACTGCCCGAATCCACCGGTCCTGATTCTGCAAAAGGACAAGGATGCGAAGCTCAATGCGCTACGCAGAGGGCCAGGTGGTAGCAAGAAACGCAGACAATGGTGAGGATCTGTCGATAGGCCATCCCGTGGAAACCGTTGGGAGACAAGCGTTTCCACGGGATGTAGACTAACACAACTTTCGGGGGCATGCACCTGTCGCTCTCTCTGGTACGGCATTGTGGGACCGCCAGAAACAAAGAATTGGCAGGTTCTACGCTTGTTCTGAGTGGTATACAGGTGCATGAAATGACGGTATTTGACGGTCTACAACGTGTAGTTGAGCACCTGTATACGATCTGGAAATCGGTGTAACGTGATCCTTTTTTACCCTCGGAGAGGAGCTTGTATGCGCCTCAGGAACGGCGTTTGCATGCCCAAACCATAGGTGCAAACCAGTCCAAAACGATCCTATATCGAGTGGAAATGGACTGCGGATGCAGTGTTTGTGACGGCACGACTGGTTAGACAAGCGATTAGTACGTAGTACAATCGCGTAAGCTATGCGCAGAAAAACCTGTAAATGGAAAGTGTCTGTATCTGTGTCGGCATAGAGACAGAATAGAGTATGTCAGTAGGTAGTATTTCAACAGAGAGTGCAGACGCTAGTCGGTAGAGTACAGAATCTATACGTGTAGGAGCTATTTTGCTGTGGGGCCTAATAGGAGATATTCGTGAGAGTATTTCGTGTGCGCACAGGTCCTCCCTGTCCAATAGTGCGTGCATCTCCTATACGTATAGCTTGTGTACTCTCTGTATCTGTAGTATCTACATAGAAGGAGGCTTGGTATTCGTGCAGTCTGCTTCCATATACGTCTTCTCTGTCTCTATATCTAGCATCGGTCGCAATGTGTACCCGGGATCATGTTTTGGCTCAAGGTTTGCAGGGTATGCATAGATACAGGCCCATGCTTTGTACCTGCCGGATCACAGGACTACAGTGCACACAGGCTCTCAGTTGTATCCCGCGTTTTGAACCCTCTCACCCACAGGAGAATCAAGTGACTGCATCACCCATTATTCAGGCTCCCAATCTAGGTGCCATTTTCAACGTCGGAAAGAAGGACTACGGCGCTGGAGGCTCCATGTTCAAGGGGCAGGACCCCGGTCTTTTCGACACGATCCACAAGCTGCATCCTCGGTTGAAGCAGCTATTCAAGGCTCTTCGGAACATGGATTGGCCTGAGGATGACTTCAAATTCAGCGCCTGTAATCTGGAGTTTAAAACTCGTCCTTACAGTATGTCCGAGCGCATGCGCCGGACCATTGCGTGGCAGTGGGAGTCCGATTCGGTTGCAGCACGCACGATTGGTCCTGTGACTGCGCCATTCGTTACGTGCCCTGAATTGCAGCGGTTCTGGGCCAGAGTCACGGAGAACGAGTATCTGCATGCGGCTACTTATTCGGAAATCGTGGCATATTCGTTTGATGATCCCGGGATCATTATGGCGGATGTTCTACAGGTTCGGGAAGCTCAAGAGAGGCTCGTAGCGGTCGCCCAGGTGATGGATAACGCCTTCCACGTGGGTACTCGCATTAATGCAGGAGAGTTGGACCGGAATAGCGATGAGGCGTACGACGCGATCATGCTGTACGTCGCTGCCCTGTACGCGCTGGAACGTATCCAGTTCATGGCCAGTTTCGCTGTGACCTTCGCGATTGGTGCCACGGGCGCTTTCATGCCGATTGCGCAAGCGGTCCAGAAGATTTGTCAGGACGAGTTCGATGTGCATGCCGTGGCCGATGAGTACATCATTCGTCACGAAATGAGCCTGAAATGCGGTCAGGAGTTCTGGGAACGTCATGGCGGTACTGTGCGGACCATGTACGATCAGGTGATGACCTGCGAGCACAACTGGATCAAGTTCATGGACTTCGATCAGGATCCGTTGGTCGGCACGACTGAGGCGACATTCACAGGATTCACCAATCTGATGGGCGGCGCTGCGTACAACACCTGGGATATGAAGCCCGACTTCGTGGTCCCGCGGAAGAATCCTGCGATGTTCATGGAGAAGTGGGTGGACATTTCCAAGATCCAGAATAGCCTGCAAGAACAGGATGGCGGCGCGTACAAGGTGAATGTGAAGCGCGAGACGCTGGGTTCCACTGTCCTCGACATTGACTTCTAAAAGGGGCTGCTCGTGACGATCATGGAAGAGGAGGGTTTTGACCCTCCCAAGGGGCACAAGAAATCGGTGACTGTAGAGGGGCTTACTGACACCGAAATGCGGGACGTACGCACCGTACACGCCCCTTATAACAGCGGTCTGACTGCTGGTTATCCAAGGGTCGATTCTGATAGTCTACTGGGTAGTGAACCAATGGAGGTACACATTCGCGTACCTGAGCATGGTGAGGGACAAACGGTGAATGCTCTGCCCAGGGACAAGCCGACAGCGGCGACGTTCTTTGCCCAGCAGGAAGAATCAAAGCTGACGATGCTGGTGCCTGTTCCGCAGGAAGAATGGGATCGGTATCGAAAGGCCGCTGAACTGGCGAACAAGCTGGTGGTTGCGCTGGAAGTGCTACACAACAGTCCAGAGTGGAAAGGGGTGTGGGCGGTCTACCATAGCCGCGGTCTAGTCTACACCGGCCCCAACTACACGCAGGAACTACTGTCCATCAAGCCGGTGCTGTCTGAAATCTTCACGAAGGAGAGTGCTGCGGCGCATGTCTTGTCCGTGATTAAGGATGACCCTGCGCTTGCTGGCATGGACGCCACGCAGCTGGATATTGTGGTGAAGCGTGTAGTTGACGCTATCACTGGTGGATTCTGATTCATAGCGGTCCCGCGGACATAAGAAAAGGCCCA
>JGI24212J29972_1001629_pt1 | contig 57850 bp, 57 predicted proteins | sample EnhBio_Anaerobic_FD_29972 | JGI IMG/M metagenome (IMG submission 29972)
GCCCCTGTCCACGCGGCTTAAAAGGTGCTTTTTGGTGCATGTGGAGTCCTTTTTGAGCAGTCTATACTGGTTCTTGGCTAATTTGACTACATGAGCATCACGCTCAGTATTTACAGTATCGAACGCAGGAACCAAGCATGCCTGTACGCAGACAACACGGCTCTAGGCTCCCGGTGAAGAATCGCCGACTGGTAGACACTGCACTGAACACGATGCGGAACCTCCACACTGCCAACATGGAGAACGTGGACAACGCGATTCAGGGCACGGGTTTCCCTGTCACGATCTACAACAGGTTGGCCATTGGCAACCGATGCACCTGCAGCTTCCAGAGTCAGCGACTGCTGGATGACGCAGGCAACTTGCCAGAGCATCAAATCGATTCGATCCTCGGCCACGAGAATGGGCTGGTGGACTACGCGGAAGATCGTAAGCACAAACGACCACTGGGCCACAACACGGAAATCGTGATGGCCGAGAAGGTCAACAATCAAGCAGGCCAATTCGACCCTGACAGCGGATTGTCGCAGTCGTGGGTTGGCGAAGGCGACTTGACGGATGACGAGGATGAGGCAAATGAGCAAGGAATTGGCGATCCGCATTTGAAGGTGATGCGCAGTGACAGCCGAGCATGCGGCATTTGCTTCGGCACGACTATCGTGGGTGGCTACTCTCTGATCGACGGGCAGCGCATTGTGCTATCGTCGGTTGAAATGGAAGAGTCGCACCTCGCAGAAATCGAAGTCACTGGCTCGCCCAACTTCTTCACGTTGCATATAAACGGTTGGGTACGGTGGTTCGTCACCGTAAGCGGGGCATCGCAGTTTGCCTTGCAGCCCCGCCTGTTCAACAACGTCACTCCGATTCGGCACGAGGACTACGTGATCGAGTGGCGTGATGGTAACGTGTGGCGAGAGCTTGAAGATCCTCTGGCTATCGCCACCGGCGAGGAAACTGAGTTGCGCGTTCGCAACATGCACGAGGACGTACTGAAATTCACGCATATCGAACTGGTCTACAGTTTCCGCGCGTTGAACGATCCGAAGAAAGCCGACTTCCCTGCGATCCAGAAGATGACGAGTCAGACGATGGCCGATGCGCTATCGGGTACGACCATCATCGTCGCAGGCGAGGTACTGCTGAACAAGATGGCTGTTGTAATCGACCACCTGCCTTATTTGAGCCGTCATTGGATGGTCTCACAAGTAAATCCCCGCAGGGATAATTTCGGCAGAGTGTACGATGTTTCATTGGAAGGAAGGGCGCAGGATGTCAACGAGCTTGGGCAACTACTCCGCCCTGTAACCGACCAAAAAGAGCCGCTGATATGACGAGAGATAAAGCATGAGCATCAAGAATCTAAAGGCTCTAGCTTTCGATACGGTTGACGGAATGAACAACTACGACTTCCGCAGCCCCAACGAAGTGCTGAAAGTCTTGAAGGGTCTGGAAGAGCGCACAAAGAAGACGGGTGAAAACTTCACGAAGATCACCAGCAACATCATCACGTTGAAGACGAACAACACACGCGATGAGACGCAAGGTGAAGAGGGTTGGGGTAAGCTCGGCCAACGAAGTGTCGATCCCGCTCATCGTGAGCGCCGCAACAAGTTTGCCGATAGCACGCCCAAGCTGGACGCTCTGCCGAAGATTGGTGGCCCCCAAGCAGCGAAGATGGCCGCGCACTTCTCTTCGATCCATGAGTATCTGGAACAGCTGGAGATGCTTGACTCAATCACCGTGCGCAGCCGACTGGCCTTCAAGGGCAGCAAGAAGCTGTCGCTGCTGGAAAAAGAGTTCAAGGCACGTAAGGACGAAATCGAGAAGGGCCTGACTGCGGCAATGCAATTCCTCGCGGGACTCGCTGAGAAGCATCTGCCAAAGACGGTTGAGCTTACATTCAATCGTGTCATCAAGCCAGTTCTCAAGGAGTTGAAGGATCGGTACAAGCGCAGTAGTGTTGACTTGTCGGTCAACGCCTTCGAGGCAGACGGCGGACAGTACCTGCAATTCACGCAGACCACCGTGCTGGAAAACTTGGAGAACGACACTGGGTTCGTATACAGCAAGTTCTACATCGTGATCCAGTGCGTGATCGACAAATCTGCACGCCACCAGTACTTCGTTACCACCAACTACAAGCGCGTGCCACCGTCGGCTGAGGGACTGCACTCGCATTCGCGCGGCATGGCGTTCAACTCGCCGGATGTTGGTCGCCGTCTGCTGGAGACGCACTTGAAGACGGACGAGGCAATCGACATTGTGAGCCCCGGCCACATGCCTCTGAACGATCGGGACATGCTGACGGTTGGCGACAAGGTGAAGGAGAAGATTCGCAGTCAGGAGTGGGATGACAGGGAAAAGCTGCTCAACATCACGTTGAAGCCGGGCCTGAGTGATCGTGAAGCCGACAACGTATTGAAGTCCATCCTCGCCGACATTGGTGGACTGCTCTACAATAGGAACTCGATCAGCAAGTTCCGCAACAAAATGGTTGACGTCGGCAAGTCCAAGAAAATTTCCATCTGGTTCCAGACTCCGACCCCGAAGACTGGCAAACTGTACCGCGACAATGCCGTTGCCTTGCGCACACTGAAAGAGAACCTTGGCCTCGATATGGAAGAGGTGAAGGGAATCCAGAAGGTGTTGCAGATGCGCGTTGCTGAATAACTGACCACGAGACGATCCCATGACTCTGAATATCAAACCGCTTCGCGGCAAGGTTCACGCGCGCTTCATTTCGCAGACGGGCCAGAAGCGAGCCGAAACGATGGATCACGATGCACCGGGCAAGTACGATGTAATCGGTACGCTGCTCAAGGGCGACAATCTGGACATCCCGACGCTCATCACGTACAACCGTTACAACAACACCTACTACGAAAACTACAACGCCACGATCATTTCGGAAATGGAGTTGGCGTTCGGTGTGTTCAAGACCCTGACCACCACGGGTGCTGGTCGATTGGAGAGCCTGCGCAAACTGTACGCCAAGCGCATGCCGGAACGTCTGCTTGCACTTCGCAACAAGGTGCTGCGGGGCGACCAAGCTGAGGTCCCGATCATCAACGATTTGGACATTCCGGTCGCGCAGCATTGCATCACCATCGATCCCAAGGCTCCGTCGGCGCACGACATTACCATGTACGATCTGGATGTGCTGCGCGCCATCGCTTCCGATGAGGTGGTCGCGGACATTGTGCCGGTGTCGAAGGGCGATGACGTCAAGAAGATGGCGACGGAACACTCGAAGCTGGAAGCCGCGATGATGACCTACGGGTTCGCGTTCCGTTCGTGCGAACCTGAGTCGCCCAACTTCCGTTACTACGCGATTTCGTATGCGGGTGAGCCGCTCTACAGCGTGTCCAACAGCTACGATGCGATCAAGGAGCTGACGGAGATCCTGCAGCAGGCCCTGAACGCTGCTGGCTGGAAAGCTGCTGAGGGCCGCTTCCCTCTGGCTGCTACGAGTCAGCAGGTGGTGTGGCACTTCGAGAATAGCGATGGCTCCATTGCTGGTTCCGTCAACACTCGCAACTCCAAGATCATCTTCCGCGCCACTGCATGAGTACTATAGCCTGTGAGGCTGCCGCCTTTGCAAGGCTCCAGATCAAAGCCACAGACACACCCACGCAGAAAGCCGACACGCATCGCAAGTTGGCGCAACGCGCAAGGGGTCTTGCTGATAAGGCAAGACAGGCTGGGGATCATGAGCAATCAGGCGAGTGGTCAAGGATAGCGCTACAGCACACGGAGCAAGAGAAAAAGCAGCGAACCGCAGCCACGGTCCTGGCCAAGAGTCAGAATCAAATAGAAGGTGAGGCATGGTTCAACGGCTTGACGAAGAAGCAGCAGGATAACTACCTAAAGCTCCATCCGAAAAGCACGCTGCGCTCCAGTGGTGATTTGCCTGAGAAGGCACCGATGAAGAAAATGTCGCCCAAGGTCATCAGGGAGACAGAGAGCAAAATCCGCACGTTGCTGCTAGGTGGCACGGAAGCAGATTTGACAGATGCCGAACGTCAACAGTTGGAGAAGCTGCGGGATAAGCTACGCCCGATTCACAGCGTACACAACGATAAGGTCCGGTCCGTTGTAGAGAAAGTGAAGCAACACTACCCTGACTCCAAGATCAAGCAATCGATTGAGGAAACGGGCCGGGAGCTATACGACATTGAGCATCCGAAGATGAAAGGATTCGAGTCGAACACGCCGTTGACCCTTGAGACAGATTCCGAAGGAAATATCTTCGGCCACCTGTTCAAAGCGCCGACTGCGAAGGGTCATTCGCACAAGCACTTCAAGCACGAACACGCTGACGGCATGTTCGATCAAATCAAACAACACCTAGATGGGGAATAAGATGGACCTCACCAAAATCGAAGCGCGGGCAACACAGCGCGTAACCGCCTCTGCAGGTGGTGAAGCGTGGTTCAACAGCTTGTCGGCTAAACAGAAGGAGCAGTACATCAAACTGCATCCTGGCAGCAAGTACGCCAAGAAGCATGTCCTCAATACACAACTCAAGCAGCACAAGCCTGAGTTCGGCAAGGACTGGAAGAAGCACGAGAAAATTACGGATCACGACTATCACTACGATCAGGCTGCCAAGCACTACAAGAAGTCCGCCGCCATACATAAAGCCATCAAGAAGGATCTCATCAAGCAGGGTCATAAGTGGCCAGCAGGTCGCCCGGCTAGAGGTCAGCGGGTCAAGCTCACGATGAAAGAAAAAGGACAGCGCATGGTGTTCAATGAGGCTATGGGGAAGCACCCGAAGTACAAGGAGTACGAGCATCACGAAGATTGGGCAACCGATCACGAGAATCAGGGCATGAACCTAGAGGCCGAAGCTGAGAGGGATAACTGGTAATGAGCATCGAGATCATTGAAGCCCGCGCAAGCGCACGCATCGCCGCCTGTGGCGACGCCGTACAAAAAATGACCAAGGATACCATCGAAGCGCGTGCAGCAAAGCGCATCGAGGCTGCTTCGGGTCAGGTGTGGTTCGATAGCTTGTCCAAGAACAAGCAGCAGGAGTACTTGAAGAAACACCCCAAGAGCAAATATCGACTTGGGCAGTCAAACAAGTCTACCAAAACGCCAGAACAGAAACGCAAGGCTATCAAGGACACTCAGGGCGAAGCACCTCGTGCGCTCAAGAAGCCTGACCCAACCGGCCTCAAGGATCCGAAGAAGAGTCCGTCGTACATGAAGGCGCTCAAGGAATACGAGGACCAGCAGAAGTCGAAGAAGTCGGATAAGCCGGAGTTTGGAAAGAACTGGTCGGCGCACAAGGCAATCACCGATCCCAAGCACCACACCAAGGAAGGACACAAGCACAACGAGAAAGCTGAGGCTCTGCACAACATCATCGACAAGGACCTGCGCAGCAAGGGCATCAAGCAGGATGGCAACGTCGGCAAGCCAAATGCTCAGACCAAGGAGTACAACAAAGCCTACGAAGAGCATGGTCTGCACAAGGTGATGAAGAAACACGAGGGTTGGGCGCAGAAGCACCACAACCTGAGTGCCCAATTGCAGAAGCCAGCCAAGAAGAAAGGTCCGGTTGATCGCATGGGTGGGCCGAAGTGGGACAAGCCTCAGCCCATGAAGGGGAACCCGCTGCCCAAGCATAAGCGTAAAGGCCCTGTAGGTCGCATGGGTGGCAACAAGTGGGACAAGATGCCGCCGTCGAAGTCTTCGCAATTGAAGCCTAGGAAATAACGGAAACCGCCATGCACATGACGAAGGGCCAGCGCGTACAAATCAAAGGATTGCTAGGTAGGCGGGTTGAAGCCTACGTTTTGCACGACACTGGCGCTCTCGTCGTGTGCAAAACGGACAAAGGGAAAGTTGAACGAGTGAAGCCGTCGCGCCTGCTGACCTCATTCAAGCCGCATCGCAAGCGACAACTGGTTCTGAGCTACGGCGCAGATCAGGAGTACAAAACTTGGATGGACATGATTAAAGCGACGGTCACTCTGGACTTCGACATGTTTCTTGTTGAGTCCATTTGGGTCACGCTCAATCGCTTCGTCTTCACGAACCAGCTGACTATGCCTCGATTCCAGCGTGCTGACACGCGGCTGTCGGGGCATTTCAGTTCCAAGAATGGGCTGGAGATCGTGTTGGGGAAGATACCGTTCAAGATGCGGGGTATCACGGAAACGATGGCACACGAAATGTGCCATCAGTTCCAGCACGAGAAGATGGGTTACACGGAACACACAGACGAAGAGTGGCATGGTGCAGACTTCGAGAGGTTGCGCAAGCTCGCAGCATTCAAGTTGGGCATTCCTGTTCGCAGGCGCCACAAGCTCGAAGCTGAAACGGTGGATATGGATTTGCGTCCGACACCTAGTGACAAAACGCTTTACTATGCCTTCATCGTCAAGAACGGAAGGATGGAAGGTCTGTGCTTGGCCGACTTGCAAGCTGTACGTGAGCTGGTCGTTGATCTTCGCAACAACGCAATGTCCTTCGTAGTGTACGAAGCGAAGGACGCGGCAATCGAAAGATTCGTCCACGTCCACTCTGACCCCTACGATTGGCTTTTCACTTTTGTCCCTACTCACGTATTCAAGTATGCCCAACAAAACTTCCGCACGCTCATTAGTTCAGAAAACAAGGCGTAAGGCCGTTCTTGCAGGTCCCACTGCTGAGGACAAGAGCAAAGCCCGTGAGTCATACGTTCCGTTCATTCGCACGATCTTGATCCTGCTGAATGAGACGGAGACGTTTCCGCCCGCCGTCAAGGCACTGTTGAAGTCGGATCAAGCCTTGGCCCTCAGCTTCCTCAAGCGGTACAAGCTGTCTGCCAAGGACCAAAAGACTTACGAGAAGGTCATCAACGACTACATCAAGTCGGGTGGTGACTACTACAAGATCGAATACGAGTTGGCTGATTTTGCAACGGTGCTGCGCGATGCGCGCGCCCTGATCGAGAAGGACCAGTCAGTTCCGCACGAAATCGTGACGCTGCTCAAGACTGCCATCATGGTAGCGCAGACGGGTTCCGAACCGGCCATCGCTCGCTTGCAGAAGTTGGCGAGTCTGATTCGCGATCCGGTCATCAACAGTCTGTACGCTCCGGTGAAGGTGGAGAAAGCAGACAAGTACAAACAGGCTGTGCGTGCGCTCGTCAAGAAGCTAACCGGCAAGCCGAACCTGGAGTTGACTGCCGAAGAGAGGGCTGCCGCTTCCGCAAAGAAGACAGCCATCTACAAAGAGTTCCTCAAGGCGCGTGCGGCAATGCTGCAAACCGGCAAAACGAAGTTGGCTCACATGGTACGCAGCAGCGGCAAGAGCATGATCGATGCCAAGAAAGCATCGGACGCTCTTGACAAGGAGGGCTACGTTCATACGATCCCCAAGGGGTTCGTTGGTCTCATCGACGACGCTGGTAAATTCTACACCTCTGCCGGTAATTCCATTGCGGTTCCTGCCGGTGGCGAAGTGCAGATGAATCCCAAGTATGACGCAGCGAAAGACAATGGCTACGCCTTCATGGGGCGTGGGTATGGTGTTAAGGATTGGGGTCGCTACTACACGGACGCATTCAGACAGCGACAGAATGCACTGAAGTTTGAGAAGGTCGCCAACTTTAGCGGCAAGATCGATGCACTCCGCGCCAAGTGGGGTAAGGAGATCGTTGCTGGTGGCAAGGGTTTGATTCCGGCTCTGATCCTAGAGATCGCGTATCAGACACAGGCCCGTATTGGTAGCAAGGGCAATCAAACGGATGGCGAAAACACATATGGTGTGTCGACGCTCCTTGGCAAGCACGTAACCGTCAAGGGCAATTCAATCGTGTTCGCATATACGGGTAAGAGTGGCGTGAAGCAACGTCACATCATGACTCCCGAAGACGTCATTGCCAAGAAGGCAATCTCATATCTGCAAGACTTCAAAGCCGAGACTGGGCCGAACGATCACATATTCTCTCTGAAAGGAGGCGCACCTGTCACTGGCAACTACGTCAACGCGTATTTGCGGTCGCTGGGTTCGCCTGTCACGATTCATAAGCTGCGCACCTTCAAGGGAAGCAAGATGGTCAAGGAGTTGTTGGCCGACATTCCCAAGAAGCTGCAAAAGGGCGCCTCCCAAAAGGATGCGACGGATTATCTCAAGAAGAAGGTGTTGGAAGTAGGTAAAGCACTGGGTCACATGAACGGCGACAAGCCGACTGCGATGACGTCACTCCGCAGCTATGTTGGCCCTGACGTCATTCAGGACTACTATGACCGAATTGGTGTTCGCCCGCCGCCTCTGATTGAGAAGATCCTTAATTCCAACACAGGGGGCTAGTATGCCCGTGGATACGTCCGCGATGATGCAAGCGGGACTTAGTGCAGTCGTAGTGGCCGCGTGCGTAGGCGCGGCCACTCTCGCCTACAAGAAGATCGCAAAGTGGTTACGTAACAAGACGGACGACTACAACAGGATTCGCGATGCCGTACTCGGCGCTCCTGAGAACTCCGGATTGATTGCGGGACATGTGGAGCTTAAAGCCCACATTGAAGACATACGCAAGGAGCTGCGTACCAATGGGGGTGCGTCGCTCAAAGATTTGGTATTGGACTCGCACAACAACTCCCAGCTCCTGCTGGGACTCTTTCAAGCAGCAGGCAACCATGACCACAAGGTTGCACACATTCGCACTGACTCGCAGGGCATGTTGGTGTGGGCTTCAAGAATCTATAGCCTGTGGCTAGGCAGACCGATGCAGGAGCTCACTGGGCTTCGCTGGCTGACACTGGTGCACACGCATGACCGTTTCCGCTTGCGCAAAGAGTGGGATAGCGTCGTGTTGGATGGCAGAAGTTTGGATATGCAATTCCGAATATGGATCAACCCTGACAAGACGTACACGCTTGTCCGTTGCACAACCGATCCTGTCTTCGGATCGAACAACAAAATCCTTGGCTGGTACGGCTCCATCACTAGAGTAGGTTGACAATGAAGCGCAAACTTCCTGATCTGATTCATCCCGTTGAGGGCTTTCAGACTTACCGCTACACGGGTAAGCAAAACGATGTGGTGGAGGTGGTGGAGAATAAGAAACGTGTCGGTCTGATGATCGAACCCGGCTCGTTCTTCTTGGTCTCCAAAGACACCAGCGGTCCGGATGCGATCCTGATGTTCGCACGGGACAAGACGAAGTACAAGATGAATCGCGCCAAGCTGCGCAGCCTGCTCACCGTGTCGGAAGAAGTTGGCGTTCTCGCATCGATCAAGGCCATACAGTCAAAGGTCGTTGCTGCTGAGATTGCGCTGGCCGCAGAGCAAGGTGACGATTGGTTCTACTCGCAGTCGGAACCCAAGCAGAAGCAGTACATTGCGGAGCATCCCAAGTCGAAGTATGCCAAGGCTTGGTCGGGTGGACAGCATCACAAGAATGCGATGGCTCACCACGACGCCAAGAGCAAGTCCCACGGTAAGCTGTCGGACGCGCACTACAAGAAAGCCGAGGAGCACTACAAGAAGACCGGCGGCGATATGAAGAAGTTGAAGTCGGTCGGCGAGGATGGCTGGTACGGTCAGGTGCAGAAACACTTGAAGAAAGTAGGCAGCAAGGAAGGTCTGCATCACTACAACGAAGGCAACAAGCACTACGCTCTGTGGGATCACCACGAGACGAAGCGCGACAAGCACAAGGATCTGCACAAGTCGAAGAAAGCTGAGTCCACTCGCCCCTCGCCGACCAAGACTGCGCAGCCGAAGATCAAGGAGTTGAAGACCAAGAAGACGGATGCGCCGAAGCCCGCTGCTAAGAAGGAGACTCCGAAGCCCGCTGCTAAGAAGGAAACTCCGAAGCCGGAGGCGCCCAAAGAGAGTGCTGGCCCTTGGGTGCCTGAGCCGAAGCATAAGAAGAAAATCGATGCGCTTCACAGTCGCATCGCCGCTGTCGATAAAAAAGGCTATGGGCATGGGAGTCATTTGCGCAAAGAGGATCTGAACAAGGAATTGTGGGATGCGCGAGTTGCTGCCGGGGATCCCGCTACTAAAGTAGAGAATCACCCGAAGTACAATGAGTTGAAAGCCGCAGGTGCCAAGCACATTCGCTTGCAAAGGTACCCTCGTCGTCAAGAGACTCATTTGGTGTTCAACCATGACGGCCAGAAGCACATTATGTACGACCACGACGGTTCGTACCTAATCAAAAACTCTGCCAAATCGTTTAAAGATGAATACCCCGAGATGTTGAAGGACCACGATAGTCTCGGGAGTGCTTTGAGCAAGATCAAGGATCGTACGGAGCATCGGAAAAACTACGAGGCTCACGAGAAAGCAATCGTCGGTGACACGAAGGGATACCTAGAGAAAAATTTCCCGGGTCATGAGTACCATAGTGAAGAGTACAAGTCACCCGGCGGTCGTGACGACTATAAGGGTCACATCACCCACAGCCTGACAAAAACTCTGCCTGACGGTAACAAAATTACGGTAGGTGTTAACCAACACAAGGATACGGATCACGGTTACAACTACTATGGGCCGTCGCACTTCAGCGAGGGTCACAACTCGTTCCTCTATGACGGCAAGCGATACTCGTTCGAGCGGTTGGGTGTTGAAAGCGCATGGAACAAAGCACACGATAAGCCACTGCATGAGCAGTTTGCCGACCAGTTTGCCCGTGCAGAGAAGGCGATTGAAAAGAAAAAGCATCTGGATGCGAACGGTACGACGCTCAACTTCGGTCCGCGTACGCACCAGTTCACCAAGGAAGGCGCGCAGAAAATCAAGGACAACCTCAACGCCGGTAAGTCGTTTGATAGCACGCCGAGTGGTTTCGGTACGGGTTATCGTTTCAGCAAGCACCAGCGTCCGGGTTCCGAGCGCGCGCACAAGGATCTGGAAAACTTCGTTGGGCATCCTGTGTACTACACCAAGTTCGATCACGATTGACGTAAGGAACACTCATGCCGGGAATTTACATCTGTGTGCGCCCGACTGATGAGACGTTGAAGCAGGTCCACTCGATTCTCTCCAAGTTTCAAGTGGACCTGCCGCTCGTCGAGTCTGACGATCTGCACATTACCATCATGCACCAAGACAACCCGCTGAAGTCCTGTACGCTCACCGTCGATCAGGCGAAGGAGCGGTGCAAGCCTGACCGCATCTTGCGTGCTGCACCAATCGAGGTTCAGCCGTGGCGTGTGAGTGGCGGTAAGACGATTCTGGTCATCAAATTTGCCTCGTCGGATTTGGTCAAACGCTTCCAGTTCTGGAACGCGATGGGCCTGCACTCCGACTACACGCCATTCAGTCCACACATGACCATCACTGGCGCCATCGAAGAACCGGAACGCTTGAAGGCTCTCACTGTATACCTGCCTGTCATCAACGAAGAGTTGAAGGGCATGAAGTGGGAGTTCCACGAGGAGAAGGCTAAGGAAGCATCGAGCAACTGGAAGCCCAAGGTTCTGAAACTGCGCCGCATCGAAGTGAATGCCAAAGCATCGATCCCGAAAGTGGCGCTCAAGCAGTTGCGACCGGCGGGTGTGGAGCTTGACGAACATCAAGAGCGTCAGGTACGAGAGCATGGTTTCAACACGCACTCGAAGAGTCTGCTGACGCAGGGTGTCGACAAGCATCGCCGCTTCGGCAAAACCCAACGTGAAGAGTAACCTATGACCATTGTCTCGACAGCACCTGGAAAGCAAGTAACGGCTGAGGCCACGTTCCAAGTGCCCAAGGACCTAGATACCATCGGGGCTGTAGTCACCTACACGTTGGAAGACGCTGACGGGATTGAGTATGCGAGCGGTAGCGCATTGAACGTCAGTGCAACTCCGAAGAACCGAAAGTGGCAGGAGCTTCGCGCTCTTGCCACGGTGTCGATCCCGGGCAACGTGCCGGTAATCACGGACGAAGACAAGTTGAAGCTGGTGTGGACTGCACATACGCTGACGGGCCAATTCATCGGCACGTTCGTGGAAGCATTCTGGGTCTACCCATCGACGCGCATGCCCTACGGTGTGCCGGACATTGTGGAGTGCTTCTCGAACGTTGCGCTCCTTACTGCCAACTTGCCGTCGGACCAGCCAATCGGCATTGACGTCTACAACGGCAACATCCTGCTGCACTCTGCGCCAGCGGTTCCCGTAGATACGACTCGTCCGGTTTACTCGGGCAGTACGTACACCTACGCGATCAACAACGCAACACAGATGGGATTGTTCGTCTCGCTGATTCCATACGTGATCCTGTATCGTTACACGGATGACGTCACAGAAGAAAATGTGGTGGAGGATGGCTATCTCTACCATGTCAATCCGAGCATCCTGATGGCTGCGAAGGAACTACAGTCGATGGTGAACCGCGTGCGTGCATCGGCGCGTTTGCCTGAACTGACCATCGACCTGCCTGTCTGTATTCACTTCCTCAAGATGGGTGCGGACTACTTCAACAGCATAGGCAAGCCAACCGAAATGACGATGATTAACGCACAGGGTGCCACTCGTGCATTCTGGATCGCGGCATCGCAAGTGTTGCTTCTGCAATCGCAGTACCTCATGGAGGCCGAGCGCAGCTTCACCATGAACGGCCAGAGCGTCACACTGGATTACGACATTACCCAGCACTACCAATCGATGGCCTCGGAGAAACAGGCGTACCTCGACACGCACTTGCCGCCGTACAAGAGCAATCTTAGCAGCAAGGGTATCACCGATGGCGATGGCGGTTTGATTGGCCCGAATGCGCGCAGGGTTGGCGCTATCGGTGTCACGTTGAACCCGGTGTCCAACTTCTACGCGATTGCCTTCCCGCGTCGCAGGTTCTAATCATGACAGACATTGACGTAATCCACGCCGCGGCCCTTGAACGAGTCGAAGCAAAGAACAGCGGTGAGCAGTGGTTCGATAGCTTGTCCGCCTACCAGCAGAAGCAGTACCTCTCGCTGCATCCTGACTCGAAGTACGCTCACAAGGGCGTCAAGACGAAGGCCGAGAAGGTGGACCATCATCGCGAGAAGATGGCACACCATCAGGTTCTGATGAACCACACTGAGAATCGCATCCACAAGGATCTCAAGAAACAGGGCATCGACATTGTAACCGGGTGGCACGGCAACGATCAGGACGCCAAGGCCAAGCATGGTGCATACGTTGACGCCTTCCAGAAGCACCCTCTCTACAACAAGTGGTTGGGCCACGAAGACAAGGAGATGTACCACCGCCAGCAGCTTCGTAAGCACAGCCCTCTGTTGCATCGCATCCTCGACCGTTTCCTTGGCCGATAAGGTGATACATGGCTGACAAGAAGAAGCCCTTTGAGGGCATGCAAGGTGCATGGCTGCTTGTGCGCGATGGCGACAAGTTGCTGGTGGGCCGTCGCTCGCCCACAACGAAGTTGGACGTAGGTAAGCTCAACTGGATCGGCGGTGGCGTTGACAAAGGCGAGACCCCGCAGCAGGCAGCGATCCGCGAGTTTGAAGAAGAGGCTGGCTACTCGTTCAAGCCCGAGTCAGTCGAACACCTCATCAGCATCGACAACGTTGTGCAGGGCGGCAAGTGCCATTTCTTCATCGCTGACAAGCCTGAGGACCTGACGATCAAGCTCAACGACGAGCATGACCAGTCGAAATGGGTTGGCATCGATGAACTGCTGAAAGACCCAATGGGCCTGAACTGGCCTACTGCTGCAAGTCTGGGAGCCGTTGCTCACTATCTCGCAGGTGACAAGAAGACGGAAGCCTCACTGGTCATCGCAACTCTGCGTGTGACGGCGGGTGTATCCGAGAATGGCAAGAAGCGCGTACCGCAGTTGACACTTCGCCACCAGATGCCGCTGCTGCGCAAGCTAAACAAGTAACGAGGGACACACATGGCACGCTACGCACGCTTCACCGTTGCTTTGTCTCAGGTGTCCGCGCAAGAAGTCACATGCCGTTATCAGACCGTACCGGGATCGGCTCTGGCCGGTTCCGACTACGTGAACACTCAGGGTCAGCTTACGTTCCCGCCGGGTACGCAGACGCAAACCGTCTTCGTCCAGATTCGCGAGGACATTCCGGGCAACGTCGAAGAACGTTTCTACCTGCGCATCTTCGATATTGCTGGAGCGCTGACGTCTAGAGAGCAAGGCACTGCAATCCTGCCGTCGTCTGTGGCTTCCAATGCGCAGTTGTCGATCAGTGGTCAGGCGCCCAACGGCATCGTTGGTGAGTTCTACAGCTTCACCTACACGATCGTGCTGGGTACTGCTCCGCTGGAATCGCTGGAGCTTGCTCCGGGTTCTGGCCCGCTGCCACCCGGTCTTGCAATCGATTTGGCAGGTAACCTCGTCGGAGAAGTGACTGCTGACGGTACCTACACGTACACGCTGCGCGGTACGGACGCCAATGGTGCGAGCTTCGATCTGACTGACACAGTTGTTTTTGCGAACCCTGCATAATGGCTAGATGGAGACAAGGCGTAGGCACGCCACCCAAGGATAGTCGTGTCTACATAGCAAAGCACAAGCCAGCCCCGTCCGCTCGACTGCAAACGCAGGGTGACGGGACTGTGCCTACGATCATCTACGTCACGGACGCCGACGTAGACGAAGGTGTACTGACAGTCTCTGTGTTCGACGCAGTGATTGTCGCATGGGCTGGTGGGTCATTCCCCGGTGACAACATTCCAGCCAATGCTCGTGTAATCATCACAGGTGAAGTCCGCGTCACTGCGAACGGCACCGTCAGAGTGATCCTTACCTAAGATCACGTATCCTGGAGAACGTATGCTTCAAGTTGCCGGTAGCCTAACCTCAGCAACCCTGTTGAAAACTTCGCTCGAAGTTGAGCCGAAACCCAAGAAGAAAAAGAAGAAGGTGAAGGAAGCGAAGACCATCACGGTGAAAGTTTCCGGCAAGCAGGAGAAGCCGAAGAAGAAAAAGAAGAAGCTCCGCGAGGAAGTAGCCGAGGAACCTCGAAAGAAGAAAAAGAAAAAGAAGAAGGGTCGAGAGTTGGCGGTCATCACCGACGACTTGCCAGCACAGGAAGACACGGACGTCATCGACCCTGAGGAGAACAAGCGCAAGATCAAGGAATTGAAAGGCCGACTTAAGGGTCTCAAGTCCACTTTCAAGAAGGGTCTGCCGCACATTCACAAGTTGATCCTCGACGGTGAACAAGAACGCGCCGCGCCGCTGATTCAGAAGCACCTCATGCTGGCACTGACCGAAATCATCCCTGTGATTGAGAACGGTGTGCGTCAGTCAGGTGGACGACAGGGTGTGTACGCATTCAACTCGCTGGTGAGTCAAAGCCGTGAGCTAATCGCTGACGTCCAATCTGAGAACGACTCCTCGGCTCTGGCGCAGCGTATCTCCAACGAGGTGCTCAACCAAGCGTTCGTGTACATTGGACAGAACCTTGCCACCACGCTACTGCACATTCGCACGGGGTTGAAGCCGTATCTCCGCGGAGATGCCAGTGATGAGCGTGTGACGCAATTGTTCAACGACAACATCAAGGACATCGCCAAGTACATCGGCGAGCAGCACAAGGACTGCGTGGACAAAATCTACCGCATGACGGTCTTGGAAGAATAGGGGATCCTGCTTGGCTTCCATCAAGAAAACGAGACGGATGAAGGGTGGCGTCGTGAGACTCATCCGGGCGGACTACAAGGGAGGCATTCGATCAGAGGGATGGGACTCGCTGCGACAGTTTGTGTTGAAGCGCGATGGGTACAAGTGCATGAAGTGCGGTCGCTCCCATGAGACGCTCCGCAAACTGAGAATACCGCTGCAGGTGCATCACATTCGTCCGAAGGAGATGGGAGGCACAGACGATCCAAACAACTTGGTCAGTCGGTGTCAGGATTGCCACAAGTTTGAGTACCGACACAGGATGATGAAGCGGAAGATCGGACTTGCCAACAAACGAAACAAGGCTCGCAAAGCGGCCTACTTGAAATCGAAATCGACGTATTTCCGTTAGGGGACATCATGCAAGACGAACCTTCACACGGGCGAAACCTGCCCGTTTGTCTGATGGGGACGGAATTAGAGCCACAATGGTACGACGATCCGACGGCTGAGACCTACGACGTCGTTGACCGAGTATCCAGCGAGTTCATGCTCGCAGTTGAAGAAGAGGTGCCTATGAGTCGTCGCACCCACAAACGTGTCAACCACAGGCTCAAGACATTGATCCTGCACTTACTTTCAGCCTAGGGAGCAACACCGTGTCGTTGATTATCAAACCTCTGACTGTCGTACAGTCCACGGCCCTTGCTGGGCTTGCGCGGGACATTCCTGAACTGGAGCATTCCGTAGGCAAACTGGAGCAGATGGCTGAAACGCTGGCTCAAGTAGACGCCGAAGAGGTAATCGAGAACGATTTGGCTGACAGAAAGGCTCTAGAAGCCACTGTAGCCGAGTTGAAGAAAACTGTAAATCAGCTTCGACTAGCTTTCATTAAGGTGTCCAATTCCAGTGCCGAACAGGCGCTTGAAGCGATCCTTTCTGGCTATTCATTGCTGTCCCCTAAGTTTGCGTATGCCAAGGCACAACAGGCATTCACGCTCTACAACCTGACCACGTACTACAGTGACGAGGACAGGTCGATCATGGCTAGGGGTGTGTACGATTACTTCGCCAAACATGGGTTCGAGAACAAGCTCTGGCTCGACGTGTACACGGGTGCATACCCTACGCCGACCGGAACTGATCCAGCACATGACGCACAACAGTCCCGAGGGACCGCAGAGGAAGAGACTGCATGAGCCGCAACTCCCGCAGCACCGATATGCTGCTTAGAGTGAAACAAGTGGTGGCCGCTGCCAACTTGGTAGACGTGCCTGAACCAGAGGGTGCTGAACCGTTCTACGACAATTTCGTTGACGCGGGTGACAAAATGTTCCACGCCATGCACAATGGCTTCTTGGGACTCCTATACAACCGCGCACAGGATTCCGGGTTTGGTGGTCCGTCCAAGATGGTCCTGACGCCTGAGAATGCACTGGTCGACAAGCACATGGAGCTATGTGGTAGCACCAGTGGTGTTGCTCACATCCGTACCTCCAAGACGCCTGCTGGTTACAAGATCAGCCTGCCGATCATCCTCAACACTTCTCTGTTCTCCGGTTTTCTGGACAACGCTTTCCAACTCGTCGCCAAGACTTACGACGACGCATGGGAGCAAGGTCGGGCAAAGGAAGCCAAGGCGATCAAGACTCTGCTGACCAAGCTGGTGGGTGAAAAGCCTGCGGAAGCGTTCTTCAAGCCGAAGGTTCCGTTCGACGCGCAGATCGTGTCACCTATGGATGGTCTGACGGATAGCCCGGTGTTCGACTTGGTGCGCCACGCTGGCAACAAGGAAAACGCGCGCAACCTCGTCAAGTATTTCAAGGGCTTCCGCATCATCGCGCCGCCGTTGAAGTCCACGTTCTCGCTGGAGTCGCGAGCGATCAAAGAAGAGGCCAAGAGCGTCCTGCATCACAACGAAGCGCCGGGCTTCCCGCTCCCGAAGCAGATCGACGATATGAATGCCTTCATCCTGTCGCTGGGTAAGCGTCAGGTTTCGGTATTCGCGGAGATCCTGATTCCGGAAGCGTTCGTGCGCTACATGGTGCAGACCGCGGAAGGCAACATCGACCTGAAATACCTCAACTACTGGGCCTCGATTTGGTACAGTGCCAAGGTCGGCGACACGATGAACGACTACACCTACGTCGTGACTCCGTTGCGCTCGATCCGTGCTGTGGAAGTCGATCCCAAGAAGAAAGAAGCCACCGTCAAGAAGACGCACAACCGTGCGAACCTCGCGATGGATATGGACGGCTATCCGATCTACATCCCGGACGTCGATCACACCGAGGAGTTCGAGACTGTCAGCACGAAGTTTCTGGAGACCGACAACGGCGAGTACGCCATCCGCGACGCACGGGCACTGGCTGCCAACGAGTTTGCGCATGGTGAAACGCGCGACGACAAGGAGGCCAAAGATGCCGCACGCGGCAAGCTGCCTCGCAACTCCCTGATCTACACGGACTGGGCGCATCAGAAGCTCAACTACACGGACAACAACGGTGTCCCGTCGGTCATCGATCTGGACCCGCTGATTTCGCTGACTGCCACGCACGCAACAAACCTGCTGGATCGAGAGTTCAATTTCGCCTCCAGTCGTGGCAAGCGATTCATTCGTGAGTTCGAGTATTTCCTGCGTAACCGTGTGTCTGATCTGGGTCTACGTGATCCGGTTCACTACATCGTGGATTCGATGGCTGTCGCTGCGAATGACGGTCGGGACGCTACCGCATTCGTGAACATCCTCAGCGAGGGCGACCTCACGCAGTACCTGATGCACGCGCGTCGATTCCGCACTCGTCAAGCTATCAAGGATCAGGACGATTTCGACACGTACTCATACAAGGATCTGTTCGATCCGAAGTACCCAGAGATTGCATGGATCGGCAAGCTCATGCAAGACGCCATGCACAAGATCGACAAGATGGCAACGAAGTCGAAGGTGCTGGACCAATACGTGTCGCACCGCAGCGTCGAAAACAGTCTGTACGAACTGGGTCTCATCATGGCATTCGGTCGCTACGGTCCTACCTATGACCAAATGCGCGAAATGGACCTCAAGCACCGCGACGTCTACCTGAACCCGAAAAAGCCGGAGAAGTACAAGCCAGTTCCGGTACCCTACTTGAAGGACGAGCGTTTCCTCATGCCGCATCAGGTGCGTGTGGATAGCATGCTCGAAACCAACGATCAGGCGAAGTTTGTGCTGCTGGCGGCTGACCCCGGCGGCGGTAAGACGAGCATGTGCTTGCGCCATGCTGTGCGCTCGCTCCAGAAGAAGAAATTCAGGAAGCCGTTGCTGGTGGTGCCGTCCAAGCTCATCAACAACTACCTTGAAGAAGCGATCTACTTCTACGGCGGCAACCTCAACATGATCCCGATCACCACGGCCACCGTTGCACGGTATGGCATGGACGGGATCGCTCGCATGGTGAGCAAAGCGCCGCCGAACACCATCCTGCTGACCACGTACAACTTCTTGGGTCGCATGGGTTCGGTGTACTACAGTGTGAAGGAAGTGACCACCTCGCCCAATGCGGACTTCCTGATCGCACTGGAACCGGGCGCGATCTACTGCGATGAATCGCACAACCTGCGCAACGAAAGCAATCACACGAAGAACACGCGCAAGCTGGCGCACTTCATTCCGTATCGCTTCGAGGCAACGGGTACGTTCGTCAACAACAACTTGGCTGACGTACCGAATCAGATGACGCTCTTCGACACCAGCATCTTCGGATCGAAGGAGGAGTTCAAGGAAGAGTACGCGCTGGAAATGCGTGGATCACAGGTCATCGAGTGGAAGCCGGGCGCTGAGAAGCTGCTGGCGAAAAAGGTTGCGCAACACGTTCTGTATCTGCACTGCCGCCGCAAGGAGTGGGCTGCATTGCTGCCGGAACGCGAGGAAGAGTTGGTCATCATCGATCCAGTCGGTACGAAGTACGATGAGTGGTACGACGCCTATCAGGCTCTCTTGATTGAAGAAATCGAAATCATCAAGAAGAATGAGAAGCTAATGAAGAAGCTCCAGCAACTCGACAACACAAGCGACGAAGAGGAAATGTCGATTGAGAACGAGTTGCGGCCCTTCATTCAGAAGCTGGAACGCTTCTGCACCGCACCGCAGTTCGACAAGCTGGGTGAGAAGTTTAACCTCGTGGGTCCGAGCATCGAGGCGATTCAGGGACGCATCAACAAGCACATCAAGGAAAAGGTCAAGGGCAAGATCCTGATCTTCACGGCCTACCACCCTTCGGCAGATGCAATCTTCGAGTCGCTGCCGCCGGGCATGAAGGGCAAATTCGTTCGCTACCATCCGTCGTCGTCCGCCAAGGACCTCGCGAAGTTCCAGCGTGATCCGAACATTCTGGGTCTGATCGGTACGTTCGAGACGTTGAAGGAAGGCCACAACCTGCAAGCCGCGTCGCGTCTGATCCTGGTCGAAAGTCCGTGGACGCCCGGCAACTTGGAGCAGATTTTCTCGCGCGTGTATCGTCCTGACCCGAAGAACTTGGGTGGCAAGCGAGAGACTGTGTACGTCGATCACATCCTGGTGAACCGCACTATTTCCATCACCAAGTGTGCCCGACTCATTTCCAAGACACTGGTGAAGGCTGCATTCGACGAGCATGACAACCCTGCGTTCGATGGCATGCCGACGCTGGAAGTGGTGAGCATGACGTTGGAGAGCATCGCTGGTGCTAACAACTACCAGTCGGAGCTCCTCGACTACGCTCAGGCATACTCGACGTATCAGTCGATCCGCAACAAGGACTTGCGTGAGTACCGCGACGATCCGGCGAACGAGTTTGTCTACACGCCGATCAAGAAGGACCCGAAGGGAATCGAAGGCCAGGCACTGCTGACCGTGACTCCGTATGTGGACGACATGCCATCCCCGTTCCGTGACGAGTTTGGTCTGCTGCCGATCCTCGACTACATTTCGGACACTGCACCAAAGGAGACGATTGAAACCTACGACGCCACCGGCTTGAAGGTGAACACGGAGTACGGTGACGCAATCGTAAGCTCTAGCAACAAGGGGACGCTCAAAGTGAAGCTCATCGCTTCCAAGGGCACCGTTACGCAGAGTGTGGCAAAGGCATCGGTACTGGTCTACATGGATCAGAAAAAGACGGTGCCGGAGTACAAGCACAGACTGGCTGACCAGTTGAAGATGGACCTGATCAAGGACACAGGTCTTGCTGCGAAGCCGTCGAAGACTCTGTTCAAAGAAGAGTTGCCGGAAGTGTCGAAGAAGGATCTCAACAAGGGCAAGGTGCCAGTCAAGCCTGCCAAGCCCGTCAAGCAGGCTCCGGTTATCAAGCCGTTGAAGGCAATCAAGCCTGCCGTGGATGAGGAAGGCGAGGAGATGCCAACCGTCGAACTGGAGGCCTACGCGATCAACGAACTGATCGCAGTTGGCGTGGTCAACGAGGACCTCGACGAAGACACGAAGGAGCGACTGATTGCCGCGGGCTTCAAGGATGGCGGCAAGTACACGTTCGCACACATCAAGAACAGGGTGGCCTATGCGAACTGGCTGGAGAAGCTGCAAGGGAAGTTCTCGGTTCCTTCTGCACACATGGCGATGTTGAAGAAGCTACAGGCCGCTTACAGTCAGGGTCCGAAGAAGCTGTTCTCGGCTCACCGTGCAGTAGGTATGGAACTGAAAAACTTCTGGCGCATGCAGATCAAGCCAGCACCGAAGGGTGAGGTTCGTCCTTACCCGGTAGTGACCGAGGATGCTCTACACGTTGCGTTCCGCTGGTACCATCAGCCATCTGCTGCGAAGGTTGCAGCGTTGGTGAAAGTGCCGGGTGTGACGTATGAAATCATCGAGGACGAGCTCCTGATGTTCGCTGGGGATAAGGCCGAGTTGAAATCGAAGCTGGCTAAGCTGGAGAAGGCTGGCATCGTGATCCACAAGCCCAAGACGTTGATGAAGGAAATCGACGCCCTACGCATGGTCAAACCGAAGGTGAAATAAATGGCACTCGAAAGCGAAGACATTGCCCGCATCCAGAAAGCACTGGTGGCCAAGGGTTTCCTGACCGAAGCAGCTATCCATCGTCAAGGTGGTTTCGACGATGAAACGATCAGGGCCTACGACACGTACATGCAGCAGGAGCACAAAACGCCGCTTTACGGGCTGGTTCCGAACAGCATGGACGCGGTACCTGAGGCTCTGTTCGAGACAGGGCCCAAGCCGAAGCCGAAGAAGACCAAGGAGGCTGCCAATACACCGGCAGCTTCCGAACCAGCTGCTCCGCCTGCTCCGGTAGGCCCCATCATCCGACTGATCGAAAAGCCCATCAAGGACAATACACCGAAGGACGGCCCCAAGGTCAAGGTGAAGGTCGGTGAAGATGGGAAGAAGATCAAGAAGAAAAAGAAGGGCAAGAAGAAGCCGTCCGACTCCAAAACAGGTGTTACGACGGTCAAGATTCAGTGACTTGAAACTGTAAATCAAGCGACATAAGAGAGGGCATGTATCGTGCATGCCCTCTCTTCCCTAAGCCATGTTAAGGCGATCCATGCAACTCAAATACCCAGAATTTCAGAACGAGGTACCGTCGGCGTTCGAGAAGCTGAATTGCCGACCTTTCGATCTACGCATTCCGGTTGAATACGGGTACCATGACGCACCCAAGCGCGCGGTCGTCGTCATTGGTCAGATCCCCGCTGACGATTTGGCAGAGCGACAACTACTGTCCTCAGAAGAAGCCCGTCAGGCCATGTTTGCGCTCCTTCGTGAAGCGAAGAAATGGGCCGCAAACTTCGGTGACACCACTCCCTACAAGTTTGCTTTCATCAATTTCAACTCCTTCAAGACTTACGATTTGAAGGACAAAGCGTATCGCTCGGCCTTGCAGGCGAGTGCAAAGCGGGTCAAGCGTTTCATCCGGAAAATGAAGGCCGATACGGTTTTCGTGATGGGTGACGAAGCATTCAGTTCGCTGATGCCAGAGGTCAAACAACCCGGCAAGAAACACGGCTACTTGCACCACCTCAAGGTCAAGAAGAAGGACATCCCTGTCACCAACACCATCGACTGGGACTACCTGATTCCGTCGAGGACTCGCAGTCGCGCGACACGAGAGCAGGTAGACTTCTCCAACCTGTTTGCCTACTGCTACAGGAACCTCTCAACGGGCTTCCTCGGCAGGAAAGCACTGAGCCTTGAGAAGCTCAAAGCCAAGCCATACTTCGTGGATACCATTGCGAAGTTTGACAAGCTCATGGACAAGCTGGACAAGTACGTGGGTCCGATCGCTGTCGATACTGAGACAGAGGATCTAACGGTCTGGAACAACAGCCTGCTCACCGTGCAGTTTTCGATCAAGGCATCGAAGGGCTACGTGATTCCGGTGTATCACAAGGACACGCCTTTCACGAAGAAGGAGTTGAAGCATGTATGCGCACGACTGCGCGCATTCTTCGGGCAGAAGGTCCGTCTCGACCACAACTACGAGAACCTGCGCTACTTGGTCATGGCGAACGGCGCATTCGACTTGCGCATTCTCCGACACAACCTGCTGCTGCCTTTCATCTATTGGCCTGTCTACGACGTACAGGCGGGCGACTTCCTGCTGGAAGAAAACCTTGGCCCGCTGCGCAGCATGGGTGCTTACTCTGAGGAAGGTGGCAAGGGTTCCGGTCTTTGGTCGCTGGAATCCATCACTGTGCGCAACGGTTGCACTGTGTACGAGGACGCGAAGTTTAGCAAGAAGGAGCGCGCCACGATCAAGAACGTGGACCTGCACGAGTCCGGTGTGATCGAGTACGCAGCAGTGGACGCGCAGGTGACGTTGGGCAATCACGACATCCAGTTGATTCAAGCATCGCTGCTCAAGTTCCCGGGTGAGAAGAATTACCTCAAGCGGTTCCTTGGGATGCTGCTCTACCAAATGTCGAACATGACGCACGACATTTCGCAGATGGAGGCACGCGGCAACGACATTGACGGCAAGTACCTGCTGACCATCGCGAGCAAGAAGCGCAGTCCAATCTTCGCACTGCGCAAGGATCTCATCAAGGAAATGTACGCCATGCCTTCGATCAAGAAGGCAAACAAGATCCTCGCCAAGAAGTCCGGCCAACCTCGCAAGGGTCTGTTCGGAGCGGTGAAGGAGCCGTGGCTGTTCGACATTTCCAAGACCGAACACAAGCAATTGCTGTTCATCAAGGTACTCGGCCTCGAAGGCGAGGAAGGCAAGTCCGGCAACACCAGCTTGAACAAGGCGTTCCAAGAGGACTACGAGCATGTGCCGGAAGTGGCCGCGATGGGTCGCCTCAACAAGCTCAACATCCTGTACAACACGTTTGCCAAGGGCATCGCCAGCAAGATCAGTCTGGACCGCGATCACCAAGTCGATAGGCGATTGCGGCCACGCTACGGCTACCTTGGTGTCGTGTCCGGTCGATCCAACAGTTTCAACCCCTCACTGCAACAGATCCCTGAACACAGCAAGGAAGCGAAGATCATCAAGCGCATGTTCATTGCGAAGATGGGTGTCATCCACATCAAGTACGACTACAGCGCACACGAAGTACGATGCTGGGGTATCATCAGTCTGGACGAAGCGGTGGCAACTGCGTTCAAGATGGTGGCAGAGATCCTGCGTCGCTTCCGCCTCAAGCCGACAAAGAAGCGTCGTGCGATCCTAGAGTCGGAAGGCGACATTCACAAGCAAAACTACGCTGGGTTCGCCGGTGGTACTGCGGCAGACGTCACGAAGGAACAGCGTCAGGAATCGAAGGGCATCACCTTCGGTAGCATCTACGGTATGGCCGCGGCATCCTTGGGTCTGCGACTCAAGAAGTCTACCGAGGATGCGCAGAAACTCATGGACAAGTTCTTCAAGCGATTCCGCAAGGCAGGTCAGTGGCTGAAAGATATGCCGAAGTTTGCGGCCGAGCATAAGTTTGCGTACGCTCCCACTGGTCGCCGCCGCAACCTGCCGGGTTACTTCATCAACAACCGCAAGCTGCTGGGTGACTTGGATCGTCGCTCGACGAACGCTCCAATTCAGGGCATGGCCTCCGACATTGCATTCGACGCAGGTCGCGGTCTTGAAGAAGCTCTATGGGAAATGTGGTTGTATCTGGAGCGCGAGCAGGAACTAGCGATGCTTCCCAACGGTGTCATGCAGATGGTCCACGACTCCACGAAGGCTGAGTCCTTGTACTCTGACGCCATCATGATTCTGTGGATCATGGAATACTGCGCGATCCACGGGGTGCAGAAGCAAACTCGCAAGTTCTTGGGCATGAAGTACAACGTTGACCTCGCCATCGAATTTGAAATAGGCACGGTGGGTGATGCGTTTGAGAAGTGGGACTGGACGCACGAAGGCTTGGAGCGTGTGATGCGCAAGGCCCTGACGGACGCGAAGGATGTGCTTGGATACGAAGTGAACGTGGAAAAGGAATTGAAGGGCATGTACAAGATGGCGCGCAAGCATCACTCTTGGTTGTCCAAGAAATTCCCGCTGGAGTTTGAGCCGATCCAGCGCAAGGAGGCAGAGTAATGGGATTCTCCGATCCCCCTCGTCGTATACGCGACGACCACGATAGGGACATGTTCGGTCTGTTTGTGACTACAGGCCGAGCAATCCCTGAGACACCGAGTCTGCTTCGCAAGATCAGGCGAGGTCAGTGGAAACGTGCTGGTGACTGCCAGTGCGATAAGTGTGACAAGACATACGGGCAGCACCCTGTGCTGCTGCACTACCATTTTCTGCACCTTCTGTGCAACGGAGACTTAGTTAAGCTATGACGCAGCATAACCACTCAAACCCGGCGTCGGATATTTTCCTCGGGGCAATCTTCCTCAACGGCAGGGACAAGGCAATGGAGATTGTCTCGTGTCTCGTCGAAACGGTAGACAACGAAGCAGAACAGGAGCGCGGCTACAACCCACTGTCGATGAGCGTTTGCGACACTGGCAAGAACCGCCACAACTTCGTACTGGATACGCCCGACAAGGTGACGCAGCTTGCAAAGATCAGTGCGGTCAACTACGCACTGTGTACCGCATCGAAGCACCCCGAGAGGGTTGCGCATCAGCCGTCAACCGGGCGCGAGTATCGCACGGTGATGGTTGGACAGTACGACTCGAACCTCCAGATCAACAAGATGTTTTCGCAGATCGGTGGCTCCTCGCAGTTGCAGGTGAAGCAGCCATTCGCAGAGCGTGTGAGAGACAAGGTGTTCGACAAGTTGAGCGGCAACTACAGCGTGGGCTTCTACACTCTGGGTGATTCTCCGTTCTTCGCGCTTGCCTCCAAAGGCAACGTGCAACCCATCGTGCTGCAACTGGTGCTGACGCGCACTGCGCTTGCACTGGTGTGGGCTGATTCGTTCAAGACGATGAATGCCTTTAAGTACAACCTCAAGACGAGCTACCCGGATTCGTGGCCGCTCTTTGTTGAGTCGCTGGTGCTGTCCAACAGCATGACTCTGCTCAATCCGATCCACCTTAGCTCCAAGTGGCGCAATGGTATCAGCAGGGGAATCCAAATCAATCAGCCACTCATCGTGCTGAACATCCTCAACAAGCATTTGCAGAAACAGCGGTACAACATCGCGCTCAACGAAGAACTAGACCCGAGGTACACCAATGAAGGTTGAAGTAGAAGGCAAAGTCGTAGCAGGACTGATCGCCAAGGCGGGACTTGTGGCAGGCAAGATGGAAACCATCAACCTCGAAGCCGACAAGAAGACTGGTCTGTGGATTGCAGCAAGCGGTAACGACTCCACCATTCGCATCCGTGTTGCTGATCCGGAGAAGGTAGCCAAGTCGGGCAGCATCACTGTGCACACCTCGATGATCGTCGGCGTTCTACGTAACCGTGCGTCGATCCTGCTGACGTCGAAGGGCAATCAGCTTGAGTTCGATGCAGTCTCCGGCAAGTACCACGGCGAGCTTGTGCTGACTCCGTATCAGGAGATGCCTGCTGCCGAAGCTGCGTCCGAGAAGAAGGACCTCAAGTTCACCAAGGACCTGCAGGCTCTGCTCGACACCGCGCTGGAGAAGGTGAGCATCAACAACGTCTTCAATGACGAGCCGATCTACCTCTGGATGCAGAGCAACGACAAGGGCACCACGTTGGTTTGCGGTGACGACCTGCACGTTGCCCACTTCTTCAATCCGGAAATCAAGCTGGGTAACAAGTCGTTCTCGCTGCCGCTGTCTGTGTTCCAGACTGTCGGTTCGGTGACGGACAAGAAGGGCTACAAGCTCAAGATCGAGGAGTCGTACGTTTACGTGTACAACGACGATCTGGAGATGACCGTGCCGATCACACAGTCCTCTGGCGATCACACGATCAAAATGTTCAACGACTACGCCAAGTCGTTGAAGGACAAGAACAAGCGTTGCGTGAAGGTTGAGAAGGAGACGCTTGCTAACGCGCTGGACAATGCAAGCTCGATCTACGACAACAAGACCCCGCTGCGCATCAGTGCAGGCAAGAACAAGGTCACGCTGTCGGTTGAGACGTCCTACGGCAAGGTCAACGAAACGTTCAAGTCGGAAACCGGCGATTGGCCGAAGGACGGCATCCAGTGCGAGGCTGCGCTCATCACTGACTTGCTGGGTGTGATCCGTCCCAAGGAGTTTACGCTCAATCTGGAGCCGGAGAAGTGCGTCTACGTGAAGGTCAAAGAGGGCGCAGCACGCTACACGTATGTCTGCGTACTGATCTAAGATGCACGTTGAGTTGCCACCTAGCACTCCGATCAAAGGGTTCGTGCGATTCGACCCTTACTACTTGCTGCTGGAGAACCGACACGAGCGCCTAGAGTTTGACCAAGAGAACAAGGTTGATCTAGGCTTCGTGATTGTGTATCCCCTGACGCTAGGCCGACGGGGAATCCACATGGGGTATGCAGTGGCAATCAACCATAGCGCGAAGATAAAGGCGGGGTTCACGTATCTTTGCGCTTACCGATGCGATGAGGTAGCGTCGCTATCGTTGCAGTATCGACTGGAGAACCTGCGCATCTTCACCGCCAACGATTATGTGCTGCTGGCCTCCGAACACTCCAACCTTCTACGTGAGAGAATCATCAGTGAGTAACGAAACACGACCCGTGTCTCAGATCATCCGGGACCGACTGCACGCTGCACGACCGCGCAAGGTCAAGGCGAAGAAGGACGCAGGGAAGCCACGCTTCTTTGCCAACGACAACATTTCCGATTACATCGAACCCGGTGAGCTTCAACTGCTGGAAGACGAACTGACGACCAAGATGCAGGAGGTTCTGCGCACGCTCGTCATCGACGTCGAGAAGGACCACAACTCCGAAGGTACCGCTCGTCGCGTCGCCAAGATGATGATACACGAGACACTGTGGGGTCGGTTTTACCCGATGCCTAAGGTGACTGACTTTCCGAACGTGTCCAACTACGATCAGATTTACGTGGTGGGCCCCGCGACGGTCAATAGCCTGTGCAGTCACCACCACCAGAACATCGTTGGCAAGGCGTGGGTAGGTGTGTATCCGTCGGACAAGGTGATCGGCCTGTCGAAGTTTAGTCGCATCACCGATTGGATCATGCGTCGCCCGCAGATTCAGGAGGAGGCCACGACGATGCTGGCCGACACGCTCCAGAAAGTCATGCACGAGCCGCGGGGTCTGGCGGTCATCATCAAAGCATCGCACGGTTGCACATCCTGTCGTGGTGTGAAGGAACCGGGGATGCTTATGACGACTTCCAACATGCGCGGCACGTTCCTCAATAGCCCGGATATGAGAGCCGAGCTAATGCAACTCATTGCCCTACAGGTGTAAGCCATGTCAGACATCCTGTCTGCTCTAAAGGCCGACGAAGACTACAAGACGTTCAAGAATATCGTGAACGAGAGCAACAAGGTCGTCGTCTCGGAAGTGTACGACGAAATGATGAAGATGCACGGGAAGAGGTCCGTTCGCAAGTTGGACGGATCAGAGGTGACAGGCATCAAGCTCAACAAGGTCATGGTGAACGATCTGAAAGGTCGCTCCCGTGCAGTTGAGTTGAACGCCCAAATCTCAATGGAGCTAGGTAGGCTATCCATCGCCTACAGTGCGGTCAAGGGTCACATTATGTCGAAGCATGCAGACCTGCTGGCAGGACGCTCCATCGCTGATCGCACAATGTCGTTCGAGAACCTGCTGTACATCAAGAAAGCCAAGGCGCGTATCGCCGAGCTTGAAAGCATCCAAGGCATTGTCGATATGATCGTTGAGGACATCGACAAGGCAAGCTGGACCGCACGCAATCTAGTTGACGTTCTGAACATCGGGACGAAGAGAGAATACACTACGTGAGTCGGGCAATCCCAATCATCCTTTCGGACAAGTACTGGGTGCCGAAAGCCGAGGTCAAGACGAAACGATTGGACGACAACTTCCGCCACCTGTTCTTCAACGAGCAGGGCTGTCGGCAGTGTGAGTACAAGGATGTTCGCCCGTCCGATGCGTGTACGGACTGCGAGAGTTTCGGCGGTGACTTCCGCCTGTATGAACCCAAGGTGATCGGGACCAACAAGTACATCGGTCTACCGCGGGGCAACATCAAAGCGATCAAGGAAGTGGTGCCGGGCTTCAAGGACCTGCGCGTCAAAGATCGTCGCGTCGAAGCGTTGCCCCTGCCGAAGAAGTTGAAGTGGGTAGGGTCGCTATTCGACTATCAGGAGAAGGCTGTCGCCAAGCTCATGTCCAAGGAGCGGGGCATCATCCACTCTGCACCGCGTACTGGTAAGACGGTCATCGCCAGTGCCTACGCGATTCGTCGTGGTCGCAGGGTCATCATCATGGCGCACCAAGAGGACCTGCTCAAGCAGTTTCTTGAAACGCTCATGAATCCTGACTTCACCAACATGGAAGAGCTACAGGAAAGGACGGGCAAGACCTACGCTAGGATCTGTTCGACGTATGAAGAGTTCCGCGACACACCAATCGCACTCTGCACGTACCAGACGTTCCTGAGCAAGAAGGGTCGCCGCAAGCTCAAGAAAGTCACCAAGCTGCCGTTCGATGCCGTGATCCTCGATGAGATTCACCGTGCTGGTGCCACCGGCTATTCCAAGGTGGTGTCGTCGTTCAAGACTCGCGCGAAGTTTGGTCTGACTGCTACGCCTGATCGTAAGGATGGCAAGCAAGTCTTCCCATACGCCATCGTGGGTCCGGTCATCTTCCGCACTGGTGCGACGTCGATGGCCCCGACTATTATGATGGTCGAAACGAAGTTGAAGATCACCAAGAACTACAGCAACTGGACCTACGCGATGCGTGCGCTGGAGCAGTTGGATGGACGCGATGAGTTGATCGTGAAGCATGTGATCCGTGACCTAAAGAAGGGTCACAACATCGTGATTCCGGTGACGTTCACTCGGCATGCGCAGAACCTTGTGCGTGCGATCAATACCGAGTGGGGGTCTACAGTAGCGTGTGAGTTCATTGGCACGAAGAAGAAAGAGGAGAAGCGGCACATCATCTTGATGGCCCGCAAGTCCAAGAAGTACCGGGTGATCGTGGCGCAGCGTTCGATGCTCACGGGTATCAACGTGCCGCGATGGTCCATGCTCTACGAGATTGCACCTATCTCAAACGAGCCGAATCTCCAGCAGGAGGTCATGCGTATCTGTACGCCGATGGACAACAAGCGCAAACCCATCATCAAGTTCTTCGTGGACGACTTCGGTATCAGCAGGGCCTGCTTCCGGTCGTGCGATGCGTCGTTCACCAAGTTCCGCGAGGAGATGGGCGGTTTCGCATACACGCGCAAGTCCAAGAAGGTGCGAGAGAAAGTGCTGTCGGTACTGTACGCAACGAAGGCTGTACGTCGTGCGCCGGTATCCAAGAAAGATCCCAACTACTGGCGAAAGAAGCAGGACTCGAAGTACACTCCGCGTCGTGTCTCGTCCGCCAAGTCCGTCCTCAAGTTCTAGGAGTAACACATGGCAGAGAGGATGCGCTTAGACCAAAACGTGGTGGCTAAAATCCTCCACGTTGGTGTCCCTAAGTCGGTCACATCGTCCCCCTCACTTGACCTCGACGGCATCCGTTCGATTGAGGCAGCAACGAAAAGCAAGCGCCCGCATGTGATCCGCAAGGAGGTGCAGCGGAAGATGTTTGACCACATCTTGAAGCAACCACTGAACGATGGCAAGCCCTACGTCATGGGCATTTCCAGCATCGGTAACGACGCACAGGCAAAGTACGCAGCGGCCCTCATCATGGAACGTGCGGTCGCTGCATACGACGCCGCGAGGCTCACGACACTGTTGTTGCCCCCTGTGTGGCATACGCTCACTGGGTCGTTTCAAGACTACTACCGCGACAACCCAAAGGGCAAGAAGCCCGCGCTGATGATCCTGTCCAACGTGGATAGCAACAGCAGTGAAGTCAAGATGGAGAAACTCAAGGATCTGTTGGAGCTTTACTCCGACATCCCACGCATCGTCACATACACGGGCGCTGATCCGGTGACTTTGTTCACCAAGCGTCTCAAGTCTCCACTACAAGCCGCGCTGTACCTATCCAAGAGTTCGGATGGGCGCACCGTTGAAGCCACCATGAAAAAGGTCTGGACACTATGAGCATCACGAAGAAGTACATCCTCACGCCGTACACTTGGTTTTACCCAACGCTAGTGACCATCCCGCAACATGGCTTCTCTCGTCATACTCATCAGCGCGTTTCGGCCACTCGTATCACTGAGGTGTAACTTGAATCCGAAGTACGACCTGACCGGCAGGCGCTTTGGTAGATTGAAAGTGCTGCCAGTGGGTCCAAGCATTAAGCATACGACCCTGCTAACGAGAATCCACAATGGATGGTCTACAAAGCGGGTACTAACAACACCAGTGGGGGTGTGTCATTAAGTTGCTCTCAAGTAAGCTGGAGCTACGAGCAATCAGGACTATCTGTAGCACGAAGCACAAGAAGTCCGGCTCGTACATCATGGCCAGCGTATCCGAAGATTCGTTTTACTACGGACCAGCCCTAGAGGCATTTGGCCGCATTTCATCGCTGGCAAAGAGTACAGGTGAGCTACCGACCTACTCGGAGTTGTGCACCGACCCCGTCATTTCGGAAGAGTCGCGTCGCACGCTCTTGAAGACGAAGGAGCCACCGGCTCAAGGAAAAATCTCATCGGTCAAGCTGGTGCGTGGCCTAGAGAAGTACCGCAAGCTGCGAGGTCTCTACTTCCAAGCGGAATCCACGCTCAAGGCCCTGCAGGAACCGAAGGTCGATCTTGACGTCATGCTCGATGAGCAGACGAACACCCTGACGAAGCTGCGCGCATCGGCAGATAAGAAGAATGAGATTCACACCATCGGCTATAAGGGTAGCGACTACCTATTCAAGGAGGCCATGTACGGCAAGGGCATCACGCTTGTGCCGACCGGCTTCGCTGCATGGGACACGGTGAATGGCGGCTTCCCTGAAACCGGACTGGTGACACTCGCTGGCTCGACGGGTGGTGGTAAGACCACGCTCGCGCTCCAGATGATGAAGAACATGGCCGAACGCGGCTTCGACGTTGCACTGGTCTCGCTCGAAATGACCGAGATTGAAGTGACGTACCGCCTGCTGTCCAACGTCGGCGAGGTGCCAGTCACCAAGCTGTTGCGCAAGGCAGTGACGAAGGGTGAGAAGAAGCGTATCAAGAAAGGCTACAAGCGATTCAAGGCCAAGCTCAAGAAGCTCAAGTCGAAGTATTCCATTTGGGCGCCCGACGAAGAAATCACGATTGAGGACGCGCTGTTCAACCTCAAGCCGTATGGCTACAAGGTCATCATCGTTGACTACGCATCGCTGCTGTCTACTGGTGCGATGGACGACGACTGGAAGGCCCTGAAAAACATCAGCCGTACTGCCAAGCGATTTGCGAACGCCAACAAGACGCTCATCATCCTGCTGGCGCAGATCAACATGGATGGCACGATCCGTTACTCCAAGGCTATCGCTGAAAACTCTGACGTCCTGTGGGCGTGGAGCTACACCGATGAAAGCCGCGAGACGGGTCTCATTGAGTTCCGCCCGCTCAAGGCTCGTAACTTCAACCCCGCTCCCTTCGCTCTGTTGCACGACTACACCTACATGAAGATCGGTGACACGGATGACCGCACGATCAAGAAACTGCGTGAGCAGAGTGGTGAGGTTGGCGACAAGCGTCGTGAGAAGTTGAACAAGCTGGAGCGCGACCTGTCCGTTGACATTGAAGACGACGATGATGACTAGCCCCTTTGGCGATACCTCGGACGAGTATTCGGAGTACGCAGAAAACTATGCGAGCGTGGACGACCTAGAGAGTCGTCTGCGCTCAGTGTGGAATCGAATTGGTCCTGTACGTAAGCATAGAACCATAACCAACTCGCCCGTCCTGTATCGCTTGACGGACGAAAACGGAAAGCCGAGGTACAATCCATTCCTCTACTCGGAGGGGTTGACGCTCGATGATTACGAAGAGAAGTACCTGATTCCAAGCAGTATCTCCCGTCGCGAACTGAGTCATGAGGAGCTGGTGGAAGAGCAGCGCAAGCTGGAGCTGTCGCGCATCGCTGGCAAAACCACTGCGATCCTCGACGTTTCGCCAGTAGAGAAGGCTAGATTCACGGATGCTCTGTCCGAAGCCGAAAGTGCGATGGAGACCTACCTGCTGCATACGGTGGCTCCTACTATCTTCGCGCTGGACTCTGCACTCAACAAGACCAAGCAGAAGTTGCAGATCATCACCAAGGACAGCGAGATTACACTGACTCGCGTGAATGCAATGGCCCGCATGCAAGAGCAAGCACTGGACCTAGGCTTCCTTAGCTTCGTTGCGGATCAGTTGGGCCTACCGCAGGACGTGAAGATGATGATGCTGCAACACAAGCTCGACGTACTACGCGACCTCTCCATGCCAAGGGATCGCGACCTAATGCGTTCGTTCAGTGCTGCACTCGCCAAGTCGAAGCCGCCTGAGCCCCCGAAAGACCAACCGGAAGACGAGTGACCATCGAGGAAAATTGCCTAACCTGCGCCAACTTCATAGGATGCCAGAAGGACAAGAAGGGTCGCGACTACGTTTGCAAGAAGTGGAAGGAGATCAAGTCAACGATGCAGATGGATGAGATTACCAGTCTCATCCTTCCCTCACATCTTGTTGAGTCAAGGGCGGCCGGCGGCGAGTCGGGTTCCGCCCTTTCCTCGTTTGTTGAGGAGGACGATAGCGCCCTAGAGAAGAAACTCACTGCCCTGCTGGAAGAGGCAATGAGTAGCACCTCTACAATGACGCGCGACTACCGAATCGACGACCGCGACATTAAGGAGTACCCCAACTTCTACAGCTTCTGTACGTCGAAGGGTGGTCTCAACATCAAGCCATTCCCTCGTCAGTTGTGGGTCATCGTTACACTGTTGGCTGAGTGCTGCCCCAACTGCACGACGCAGCAATTCAAGAACCTGGCCACTGTGCCGGTCAAGGAGCCTGACCTAGACGGGTACGTCAACGAGTACGTGACGTTCTTCGAGTACGGCAAGTGCCCGAAGTGTGGGCTGCGCAAGAGCAAGGCGTTCCGCAAGAAGAACCTCAACGTCTACATCGCGCTTGCCGCGTGCATCGGACAGCGAGCGGGTAAGTCGATGACGTTGGCTATGCTGGCCACCTACATCACTCACAAGCTACTCAAGCTGCCGAAGCCAGCCCTGCAATACGGACTGCTGCCCAACACCTTGCTGGCCTCAACGTTCGTGGGTCTGACTCACGGCAAGGCAGTTGAATTGTTGTGGACGCCGTTCCTCACCACCGTGGAAGACAGCCCGTGGTTCAAGGACTACCACGAAATGCTCAAGTATTACGGCGACAAGAACGGCGACGAATACTTGAAAATGAACCAGCTGTCGATCATGTACAAGCACAAGAACCTGCTGTTCCATCCGTCAGGTCCCTCTAAGCGAACGCTTCGCGGTAACACGCGACTGGTCGGCATTGTTGACGAGATTGGTTGGTTCCCGAACGAAGAGAATGACGAAGAACGCGAGCGCCAGTCTGCGAACGAAGTCTACACGGCTCTCGACAACTCCCTGATGACCGTGCGTACTGCGGCACTGGAGCGGTTGGCAGCCGGTGAGGATAACATCGTGATTCCTCTCATGGCTTGTATCAGTAGCCCCTCCAGCTACCGCGACAAAATCATGATGCTGGTGAAGTCGAACGTGGATAGCGTCGAGACCCTTGCAGTGCATCTGCCGACTTGGCAGTTCAATCCAAACATGCCGAAAAAGGCGTTCAAGGAAAACTTCAAAGCGAACCCGGTGCGAGCCGAGCGCGACTTCGGGGCTAATCCGCCGACGAACGACAGCCCCTTCTTCTCGAACGAGGAGCGGGTGGAAGGTGTGTTTGGTCCGAAGAAGAATCAGGTGCTCTACAAGTACACGTTGATGACGGCCAAGCGCACGCAGGCCAAGATGAAAACCGCGCAGATCCAGAACATGGTGGCGATTCCCAAGCGCGCCCCCTCCCTGTTGGCAATCGACGCGGGTCAGTCCAACAACAGCTTCGCCCTGACGGTGATGCACAAAAAAGACGGTACGGGTATCCGTGGTCACAAGTACAACGTGGACGCAGTGATGGAGATCCAGCCGGACTACAAGCGCAACACCTTGAATTTCGCACGCATCTATCAGGACGTCATCAAGCCACTGGTGAAGCATTTCAACGTGAAGGCAGTGGTGGCCGATAGGTGGCAGTCAACGAAATTCCTGCACGATCTAGAGGATGAGCTTCGCGTAGCCACGATGACCTACAGTCTCAACTACGGTGATCTGGTGGATATTCGTGACTACATCGAGGACGAGAAGCAGCAGGTGTATTTCCCGGCGATGGAGCTTACGCCCCAGCAAGTGGCCGAACTGGACATCACTACGGACTACCCAAGGTGCTTTAAGTACCGTCCGATGTCCCATCTGTACTTCCAGATGCTCACGATTCAGGATACAGGCAATGCGGTCATCAAGGGTCAGAATCTGACGGACGACTTGTTCCGATCCTTGGCGTGCGGACTAGCCTTCCTGATGGATGAGGAGTTTTGTGCTGAGTATCTGGTGGGCGATTTGGAGCGTGGACCCTCCGGAGGTGCTCAGCTAATCAGCAGGTCCGGCATCAACCCGTTCGATCCAATCGGTACCTATAGCGGCGGCTCCCAAGCGGTGATACCGAATCTAGGTGTCTCAATACGTCGAAGCAGGTGAGTTAACCGTCTAGGCCACCCGTATTGAGTGGCCTAGACACCCGTTTGGCTAATTTCACACTATGCAGACAAACTAGAACAGGTGTGCCATGACTGCGAAAAAGAAGGTGCAATCGAACACAATCAACCCCTTGGAGCGCCGCAAGAAAGTAGAGGCTGCTGGTGGAAAGGGGCGTGATTACAGATCGCTGGACGACACATCGAAGTCCCCGATTTCAGGCAAGAAAATGAAGAAGCTCACATGCGGCTTCCGTGGTCCAGATGAGATTCCGGTGTACGGGCTAGTGGAAGACAGGATTGCTTTGCCAATCAAAGACGACGAGGGTTGAAATGATCCGCTCAAGTAAGAGTGTGTCCACTAACGGAAGAAAGGTCGTCACATCGTCGATGAGCTTTCCGAGCATCGGCAACGCGCAGATGGGTGGCCTAAACTACGGGTTCCCCGGTAGCATGAACGTGTCGGCAATCGGCTCGGGTATGCTCAACAATCTGGACACGCTTCTGTTCGGATTGATGCCGCAGGACGAGTTGTCGCTGACTCGCTACTACCGGGACATCTACGCATACGACGTCATTGCTGGTCCCGCGGTCGATCTTATGTCGACCCTGCCATTCTCCGAGTTCACTCTGGAGGGCGGTACTGATGAAGACTTGGAACCGTTCCATCGTTCGATCAAGCACCTTCGCGCAGACTCGCTTTTGCCTGACGGCGCGAAGGACTACTTGGTCACGGGCAAGTTTTGCACCACGCTGCTGTACGACCAGCAGAAGAAAATTTTCATCGACACGATGCCGCATCCGTCGGAGAATCTGATCCTGACGAGTACGCCGCTCTACACGGCTGAACCGTTGATCGAGCTTCGACTGGACCGTGTGCTGAAAAACTTCCTGACGTCGCAGAACCCGTATCTGACGAAGGTGCGCAACCGCATTCCGCAGAACGTGCTGAAACTACTGCTGTCGTCGGACAAGGTGGCACTGGACTCGCTGACGACTGTATTCATTCCACGCAAGGAGAACAGCCGCTCGACTGGTGTGTCCGCCTATCGTCGCGTGCTGCCGTGGTATCTGTTGGAGAAGCTCCTGTATCGTGGCACTCTGTCGGAAGCGACGAAGCGCCAGCGAGCCATTGGTCACATCACGATGGGCAACGAGAACTGGGATCCGACTGACGCCGACTTGCAAGCGATGGCTGGACTCTGGCAGCAGGCCGACCTTGATCCGTTGGGTGCGATCCTCGCTACTCGACCGGACGTTCAGTACAGTGAGGTGCGACCGGGCGGCGACTTCTGGAAGGTCACTGACATTCAAGATCAACTCAACTCGCTCAAGTACAAGGGCCTCGGCGTGTCCGATGGTCTGCTATCCGGCGAGGCGAACCTCAACGCTGCCGACACTGCGCTATCCGTGTTCTTGGACCAGCTGCGTTCGTTCCGTGAATTGATGACGCGCAAGTTCTTCTACGAGAAGGTCTTCCCTGCCATCGCTGTGATTCACGACAAGCGCAAGAAGGACAACGTGCTGGATGACGTACAGGACGAGATTGACCAGTCCGATTTCAGTCACGGCGAACGCAACGATGCTCAGGACCGACAGGAAGCACGCGTCAGGCGCATGCGCGTGCAGGCTGAGGAGCAGAAGAAATCGAAGGATGGCTTCCGCAAGAAGACGCAGGACACCGGCTCGCTGTTCATTCCGACTGTACGTTGGCACAAGCAGCTGCGTCCTGAGGCTGACCGTGAGTACATGGACGTACTGAATACACTGGCCGATCATGGTGTCCCGATCACGCTTCGCGCTTGGGCTGCTGCTGGTGGTATGGACCTCGACAAGATGCTGCATGAGCTTGAAGAGGACATCGCACTACGCGACGCTATCAAGTCGTTGGCTGCTGAATCCGATGGCGGCGGTGAAGGTGGTGGTAGCGACTACGATGATGAGGGTGGTGATGGCGGTGGTGATGGCGGTGGTGACTCAGCGTATGAGGACGGTCCGCCTCCGGGTAGTGACGAGGGTGTGCGTGCAGACTTCGCATCCGTGCGTAAGGTTCTCGCCGCCGCTTCGCGTCGCAAAGCGAAACCGTTCCTTGCTCGCGATTTCGGTATCAGGGGTTCCGAAGTCGTAGGCAAATCGAAGACTGGTAAGGATAAGTACATTCCGAATCAGAAGCGCGCTGTGCAGAAAGAGAATGAGGTGGCTGCTCGTGCGTTGGCTCGTCTGTCTGACAGGAGCCACTTCGACAAAACTCTTGCCAAAGCAAAGGGTCAGAAGACCAAGGCAAAATAATGTCCGAACTAAAGGTCGAACTCAACAGCAACACCCCAAGGATTAGGCGTATCTACAAGGACTGCTTCGAGGCAGGTAACGCAGCGAAGTGGGTCTACGCGGCTGTACTGGAGTACGACTACAAAGGCAAAGCCTGTTACAGGCTCCTGCACGTCGGTTCAATGTCCGACGTGCGGGTGGACGAAGCCTCGCCAAACACGATCTACTATCCGCTTCCGGTCGCTGTTACATGGCCCTCCGCGAAGTGTGCAATCCATGTGGCCGCACATGACTACGACATTTACGGCTGGTTCCTAGAGTTCAACATGGAACATATGAAACTCACACGGGTGAACTGATGGCTGCATCACTGCTACGAACGAACCACAAGAACCCGATCATCCATATGCCGGGTCAGACGAAGAATCCGCTGGACCTGCACAAAGAAATCAAGGCGAAGAACATCGAGGTGCGTGACGGCAAGATCATCACGACTGCATCCTCGTCGCTCGACACCGAGATTCCTCGCGGTGAAGTGCTGGACATTACTGCATGGCTGCCTTACGCATCCAAGCACTACAAGGTCAGCAACGACATTAGCGACTACCTGATCGTGCCGGTGTTCACGATTCCCACGGGGCTGCCGAATCGCAATGGCATTGCCTTCGACTTGAAGAGCCTCGTGGACTTCTGCCCGGAACGCGGGATGCAGTACTACAAGACGTTCAAGGGCCAGCCTGTTCAGTACGAACACAAGAACGACGACATTACCAAAGCCAAGGGCGTCATCGCTGACGTCTACATGAAGAAGCTGCAGGGCTACGGTGGTGGGCGTGTCTACAAGATTCTGGAGTTGTTGTGCATTGACCGCACGAAGGACCCTGACCTTGCACGGCGCGTTCTCGACAAGGATATCAACAGCTACAGTATGGGCGCTTACGTTGGTGAGAGCCTGTGCAGTTACTGCGGTAAGCCGGTCGGAAAGTGCCCGCACATCAATCCGAAGCAAGCCGTTGTGTTCTACGAGAAGGACGGCCACATCGTTCACCGCATCATGCGTAAGGTTATCGGCTTCGAGACGTCCATCGTCGCAAGCCCTGCATGGACTACGGCTACGAGCGATTTCGTCACACCCATCAGCGACGGCAATGACCTGCGGTCACTTATGGAATCCGAGCGCAATCAAATCGAATTCGGTTGAGGTGAGTAATGTCGATTCTCAACGAGGTAGACGAGGCACTGGCACCAAACATTGCCAAGACCGGCTACCTGTTCAAGGTGTACAGTGAGCACTTCAACGGCAAGGTGAACATCAAGCTGTGGCTGCAGGTGGTGTTCACGGTGGCAGAAAGTGGGGAGAACCAAGTGATGCTTACTGGTCATAGCGTGGCGTCGAACGCCACTCGCCCTGTCCGTCGGCATCTGTGGGGAGCAATGACCAAGTTGCTCAAACGACGACTCAAAGGCTACAAGGTAGTGCCGACGAAATACGATGGTCGTCATCCAAGTAACGCTCAGGCGCTACGCATTGTAGTGACGAAGGCGTAACATGGGTAAGCCGCTCGTTCGTCTGGAAGTATGCAGTCCGGTGCACAAAGCAGACGCGAGCTACAAGCACGTGACTCCTTACTACGAGTTGATCCTCATGGTGAATGAGTCAATGCTGGCAACGACTGAAGTGTCGCTGGTGAAACAACCCCAACGCGCCGTGCTACTTGAGGACATCGGCGTCGTCGTGACGGGATTCGGCAATCAAGTGGACGGTGCCAAAGGGATCCTGAAAGAAATGACATACGTGTTCAAGAGCATGCCCGTCCTGATGGGTCCGTGCGAGAGTCTCAGTAAGGACGTGCGTGCATATTTGGTGAAGCACTTCAAAGTCGGAACCATGAAGGTAGAGACGACGAAGGGCGCCATAGAGTTTCCCATTATCAGGTATTAACGAAAGGTTACCCATATGTCTCTCAAAGCCGAAGATTGGCGTCGCATGAAGGACGTCATCATTGCACGTTTGGATGATATCCTCAAGCCACTACTGACGAAGGACTGGACACCGGAAATCAATCGTCAGGCAAACCGAATGATCGAAAAGGAGATGCCGAGCATTGCGCAACACTTGGACTTCCCCGCACTGCCGGAAGGGCATGAGTACCGCTGCGAGCTACGCTTGCGCACTCAAGACGGCGGCACCCGAGTCAAGCTCAATTTGAAGCATCAGTTCAAGCGGACCAGAATGAAGGCAGCAGCACATGGCTAACATCATCGAGGACATCCTTGGATGGAAGTTGCAAGCGGATGACTTCAATTCCGAAGACAGGGACGTAATCAAGTTCTACAATCCCGAAGAAGGTCGCATCGGTATCGCTCCCTACTTGAACGTAGTCGGCAATGCCCCTGGTGAAATTCCGGCACGCTGGATGCTATTGCGAGGCGGCATGCCCAGTGATGGCTTGTCATGGCTTGAATACAGAGGTAGCCAATTTCAGCCTGCGCGAGACGGCGACTACCTGTCTGCTAAGTATCGTCACCTAGTCCCGCCAGAGATCGAGTTCTATGAGTTTCAGGGTGACAATAACGGCAACTTGCCAACGATGGAGAACAATGTCACATGGATGCCCCGCAAAGTGATCGTGTGTGTCAGTGTTCAACTGGCTAATTATGACGGCAGTAATTGGCGAACGCTTGAGAAAGATACAGGCAATCGGCCGAACAAACCGAGCCTTGAGGCGTCGAATGCACTGTATCACAAATACCAGACGATGCACGAGTTTCACATGGACCTCGACGCTGGTATCGACTCGTTCTACTTGCCGCTGCGTCTGAGTGACTTCCCTACGCCGCCTGACATTTCTCCGGAGGATCTCGGCTTCACTGTGAAGGTGGCAGTGTTCTTCGACTACCCAGTTGCGACCGACCTCAGCGTCACACAGTGGGTGGTCATTTACAGATCGCAACAGGTCCTACTCACTGCCGCGCCGGGTGCCAGCTTCGATCAGATTTACGGCAACACTGTCAACGGGGCTGCCCAGCAGATCGACGGCCTGGCCCTTGCATCGCAGAACGGCAATCCGATTGGCCAGCTAATGAGTACCGTGCCCACCATCGTGACGCCCCCGCAGCACGGCACGGCCACGATCAATCCGCAGGGTCAGATCACGTACACGCCGGGGCCCAACGCTATCGGCACGCGCGATTACCTAGACATTTCGGTCACTGTCCCCGAGACAACTGACTCGTATGTGCCGACTATTCACACCGCGTACCTTGATTACGACTATGACTCACTATCGTTCCGACTGGATAATCCAGTCTGGAACCTTCAGTATTTTGTGTACGGCGTGGGTGGCTATTTCAGTCTGTTCGATTCACCGCCTGCTGAGGGCATAGGCCGTCTCCGTTCCAACACGTTTCATTTCCGTTGCGAAGACCTGAGCGTCCACATCATCGAAATGCAGATTAGCGGTGGCCCTGATCCGGAGTGGAGTCCGCACCTTTACTACGAGGCAGTGCCAACTGATCCGAACCTTTCGGCTTTCCTCGCCGATGTTGACGAGAATTTCAGAGGGAACTATGCACACACATGCGAGATTTGGCTACCGGGGAGCACTCCGGGAGTCGATGAACCTGACGCATCTGTGCAGATCGTCTACACACCGGGCTTCTGACACATGAATATTCTGCTCAATCCGTACAGCTTGTACCTAGCGCACCCCAGCACTAATTACATTCAGGCGGGTGCTGCCAACTATGTAGATGGTCCAATCAACGCCGGTTGGGACCCGATCGCCAAGCTCTACTACCTAGGCATGAATGCAAACGAAACACTTTCGATGGCAGTACACACCCACGGTCTTGTTTACGCCAACAACACTTGGCAGGAAAAGTCATATAGGGGTGTTGACCTAGCGTTGAGTCCCGAGTTTCGGCAGAGTCCTGACTTCATTGAGTTTGAGTTTGGTATCTTGGACTGGCCCGTGAACGGTCCCGGTGAAGTGTGGCTAAACATTGAGAACACAAATGCTGCAATGCTGATTCATCCGGGTATGGCTCCGGTTCGGATCAAGCTGGTGAATCGAGGTGATGAGTACGGTGACGCAACGTCGATCCCCTTCGACTGTCGCACCAGCATCTACGTAAGTTGCAATGACCAGGGCCAACAGGCTGTGTTCTACATCAAGCCACTGCAAGTGCAGGACGAAACGATCATCACGGTCAATCCTGGTCAGACCAGCCTGCAGCACCTGTTCCAGCCGACAATCTTCGATGACTTCGTAACGACCAGCAACTTCCAGATTCGTCAGGGTGCCAGCTACAACAACGCCAACGTTGACCCTGGTGGCACTCTAGACTTTAGCGTCGCGCGCCGCGGCATGATTGAGAAGATACTCATTGAGGCCGATGACATTCCGCTCACCTACGGGCGAATGGAATTGGGGTTGAACTACAACGCGGGCACCCAAAGCATAACACCTGCATTCCGTTTATTCTCTCTGCCCGTGAATGCAACGAGCGAGTGGGCGTCTGAGATTGGGCTAGGTGAATACATCGGACAGACTCTGACGTACAGCCTGCTTTTTGAAGAGGGTCAAAACTTCACGGTCGAGGTCACCAACTTCGGCAATATTGAGTCAATGGAATCGATCATCGGTAGCTCCTTCACCGTAGAGGGGTTCGGTCGTGCGCTCGATGGAGTATCTAGCTCCGACTTGGTACCCGGCATGTGGCGCAACGCTGGACTCGCGATCGCGCGCTTCGATGATGTTATCGTAGAAGGCTCGGAGCCGCTAATTATCTACATCAACTTCCTCCTCACTGAACTTACGCAAACGGGGGCCGCGTGAACATAATTGAAAGCCCCGCCTTCGATCATCTGAGACCTGCAGCGATCAATAGCAGTACGCTGACATGCGACTCTTCAATGTCGATGGGTGATCCGCCGACAAATATGGACGTCGCTCAGGAGTTTGTGACGAGCGAAGATACGTTTCGTGCGCTGGTCACCTATGCAGTTACGCAATTGAATGAGGCACCACCGTCATTCAAGTTTGAGCTAGAGCTTGGCCCCAACGTTGCACTGGCCGACGGTGTTTCGCCAATCACGCCGGATACGCGTGAGAGCGTGTTCTCCAAGACTGCGACTGAGTGGTCGGGTCAGATTGAGGTTGACGTCGATTTGTCCCTGTTCATTGCTCCGGGTGAAGTGCGTGTGCTGTACGTGAAAGCGCATTCCATGTTCCCGTGCCAGAACATAACATTCGCGCTGTATCCGAAGCGCCTGCAGACCAGTGACATTGACGTCGAACTGACTGTCGGTGAGGGACAAACGGTAAACGTGAGCGACGCGATTGAACCATTGGACGACTACAATCCGCCCAGCATCGAGGTGGTGCTGGAGGTTTCCGGTCAAGAACCCGACAGCTTCAATCCACCTGCGCATCGCGCAGGTGTGTTTGTCTACGACTACTACGCGTATACAAACCTTGAGAGCTTCATAGGGTCTGCGCCGTGGCTCACGATTCGCAACGATGCGGATAACGGTTACTGCTACATTGACCGCTTCAATCCGACACGAGAAGAAACTGACAGCCCTGGTATCATCTTGCCGAATGTCTCGGAAGCTAGGCTCTACGTAGGTGCCTATGGGTTCTCCGTGCGCAACGTAACTGGCAACCTAGGAGCGTATGAGCAAGCAGGTGGCCCGCCGGTGTTCCGACCCTTGTGTTTGGTGTTGCCTCGAATGACAGGCAACCCGCTGGGTCTTCCCAATCCCTACGGCAAACTGTTTAGCAGTCAGATCATGTTGGGGCGCGCAATGATTCCCGATTACAGTGCTGGTGAGAACCCTGCCAGGGGCATCGGTCAATTGATCTGCGGGGACCAGCGGTTCTTCGTGAATGTCCTGTATCTACACTACGTTCCGGCCTAAGGATAGTCATGAATCCACTGATATATGGTGACCTGGATGAGCGTCGATTCCTAATCAACGCTGCATACGATAAGGTCAATGGCATTGCGCAATTCAACATCGGGACCGCGCCTGCATCGATGATGGTTGACTACTTCCTTCCGATTCCTACGAGGGGAGAGACTGGCCTAGAGATTGAGGGCGTGCTGTCTTGTGATTGCCCTGTCGGTGTTGTGTTTGAAATCTTCATGGTGTCGGAAAGCGATCAGGGGGTTTTTAGCGCGCATCGTGTGTATCGCACTACACATCGCAGGGATGCGAACGGCAACAATGCCGCACCTGAAAAGATTAGAGTGCCGGTAGTTTTGGACGGCACACCTATGGGCATTCAGGAAATGCCTATCTTCTCTCGCTTCCTGTTGAGGGCCACGCCCGCCCGTCCAATTACAGGAACCGGGCAGGTTGGCAGTGCGACGTTCCAGCTCACCCGAGCTATTCGCGCGTTCAACAATCCCATTAGTGACGTTACCGCGCTAGAATTGTACACCAACACGTTAACTATTGAGGACTCGGTTGAGTACACGGATGACCCTGTTGAGATACTCGACGTCACTCTCAGCCCCGTTGTTGGTCAGGGTGTGGCGTCTTTGGTACAAGGTGGAGTGAGCTACAGCGTGTCGGTCAATGGTCTGGCACATGGCAGTTACAGAGTCACGTACCATACTGCTCCGTTCGCTTGGGTTGACGAGTACTGGGACGATGTGGTGCTCCTCCTCAACTTCGACATTGTGACTAATCCATCGGAAGTGATCGATCAGTCGGGGTACGCCTCGCACGCGATGATTACCGAAGGGGTATACGGTGACGGTATCACCCGTCTAGCCAACCAGGACGCCATTGCGTACTCTGGTGAGTACGGTATGGGTTGGACGTGGTATGGCACGCCAGGGATGGCCCCCGACAACACGAACTCGCGCCAAGTCACGCATCAAGGCGCACAGCTGATCCCGCCGACGTTGAACGAAGGCGAGTTCATAGGTGCGGGCGGCGGCATGGTCTCGTATCCGCCGGAGGTATTCATCCTTGAGTTTGCATTCTGCCGCAACGCCTACAACTCGTACAGGACGTCCCCGCTATTCTCATGGCAGCCGCACGCAGGGTACACCACGGACGGCTACGTCGGCGAGAACGATGCCCTAGAGTTTTACTTCGGTTCCGAGTACGAGGGTGCTTTTATGTACCGCACAAATCGCACTGAGGAATTTCAAGGAATGATAGTCCAGGGGACTGAATCCAATTTTGTAGCAATTCCTAGTGACGGAGAGTATGTGCAGGTTCAAATGGTTGGTGCGTATGATACCAACCGATGGGGTCTCTCCATAGCCGTGAATGTATTTTTCAATCAGGTCTGGCAAGGCGTCCTCTTCTGGCCCATGTCGCACGTTGATCCGGAGCATCCGGACTTGACACCGAGGTTCTCGTATGGCTGGCCGGCTGTTCCGAACGGGGCTCCGTTGCCGTTCTTCCCTGAGTCTGACGATTGGCTGGACTCTCTGCGCCTCACGTTGAATCGTGGTCGCGGCTTTAGCGCCATCGACAATACGCCGACGATCCCACCGTTCATCGTACCCTACCCACTCGGCCCAGGAGCCGGCTGATATGTTGATTCCAGTGACGATCATCCTGCCTGATCCACCGCGTTCGTATGTCAACGTTCGTGTTACCGACGCCATCACTTGTGCAAACGATTCCGCACAGGTGAATGGTGTCACCGCAATTGTGCAGCTTTGGAATGACACCCGCAACGGTGAGCCGCTAGAGAGCTATCCAGACACGGAGGTCACAATCGTGACACCGCCTGCGCAGGGTACCGCGGTCATCAATAGCAACAAAGAGCTTGTGTTTACTCCTCCTGCTGGATTCAGTGGTCAGGTGACGGTTCGATACAAAGCGAAGTTGCTGCAAGAGGAAGACCCATAATGCCTACGTTGACACGACGCATCTACATTAACAACTTGTCGCATAACCAGTCAGTGATTACATACGACATAGCAGGACCAGTCCACAGCGAAGCCGACGTTGTGCTGACTGTGCAAGCAGGGGCGCCAGAGCCGAGTGGTCTGGACATCAAGCAAACACAGCCGATTGCATCGCAGGTGTTTGCGTATATGGGCACGAATCTTCGCGAGAAGGGCGGTTCGGGCATGAACGGTTAACCAGTGCAGGTGACATATGTCTCGACAGACAATTTCCATCGGGTTGCAACTCAAGTATTCGACACAGACGAACACCCGCACATTGAAGAACGTGATGCGTGGCAAGGCACTGGACCGTGGCTACTACGAACAGGTGGTGGACTTCACTGCTTACACTGAGGAGCAGTACAACGCCTATAAGTTGATCCCCGGCAATTACAACTCGACGTTCTGGGTTCTGATCCCCACCGGGGACATGGACATTGAGCTAGAGTTGGATGGAGTGAATGATCCCATCGTCATGGAGAACGTTTCGACTCCGTGCCTCATGCCTTTCCGCATCCGCAGCATCAGGGCCCGCATGAGTTCGTACTCGGCCAACGGCACGCTGTACGTCCTGCGAAGCGATCTGGATCCGACGCTGCAACCGCTTACGGTCAGTGGCCTACAGGTCGGCGTCAACTATCCTGTGGGTACCGTGGTGGCTACCATCGTTGGTGCTGCACCGGATAGCGTGCTGACTGTAAGTGATCCTCGCTTCGCCATCAGTGGCAATCAACTGGTCACGGCCACTGTGTTCACTCTGGATGAAGAAGTTGAGCTTGACATTGTGGAGACGAACCTCTACGCAGCCAACAGTCCGCGTACCACCAGCGTGACCATCGCAGTCGAAAACAACACGCTGCGCACGTACTGGGGCGTGTCTGCACTGGAAACGCTCACGGAAGCTCAGATCCTGGCGCTGTCCACGAAGATGACGAACACGCTGGAGGACACGATCAGCTACGACTGTCGAGGTGGTCGTTATCCGTACTACGCTGCGCCGTCGTCTTTCGGCCTGCCGTCGGAGGTGCTGGTCAACTCCATGCTGTTCACCGCCTATCAGGTCTCGCAGATCGAGCTGGAAGTGGACGGGGACACCATCGAGTACAACGTGTTCCGCTTCATGTTCATCCAGACCGGCAATCCCATCGAAGTACAGTGGCGCGAGTGATAAGGGGAGCACATGGCAACTGACCTGCCGGGTACAAAAGTCTCGGCACCTGTCGTTCCGTTCACTGAGGATGACGTCTACCCGACGCATGACTCGCGATATGGTAAGGGTGGCTGGCGTGAAGTAACCACGCTGGCCGCTCGCAACGCCATTCCAGTCCACCGTCGCACAGTAGGTATGGTGGTCAACGTCACGAACGATGTTGACGTAGCATCGAATGGCCCTTACGTATTGCAGTCCGACTTGACCACATGGGAAAAGTTTGACTTGGGTCAGATCGTTGACACCAGCGCGATCAGTGGGACGAATGGTGGCATGGTGCCGCTAGTGAAAGGCAATGCGGTGTGTATCGTAGCAGGACAGCTGAGACTGGCTGACCGCTCCGATCCATACCGATTCAGAGTGATTGGATTGGTGCTCGATGATGAGATTCCTCCGGGCGGTGCAGGTCTCATTCGCACTACCGCATCATTGAGCGCGACACCGGATGAATGGTTGGCAGTAGCAGGGAGCCTGTCGTTAATGACTGGCAGTACGTATTACTTGGGTCCAGAGGGCACGCTCGTCACCGCACCACGCTACAACCCCGGCGATTTCATTGTCGAGGTGTGCAAGGCTGTCGGTGAGGGTACCATGTCCATCGATATTGATATTCAACTCAGTCTTTAACAGGGTGCACAATGGCAACTCAAATCCCTCTCTATTGGGATGCAACCAATCAGGTTCCCCGCCGCTACCCGACGGGCGACAGTGTAGCGATTGAACACGGTGGTACCGGCGCAACCACGCAGAGCGGCGCTCGCACTGCACTGGGTCTCGCAATCGGCACTGACGTCCAAGCCTACGACGAGGACCTCGCGGCCATCGTTGGCGTGACCGGCGCAGGTATGCTGGTGCGTACGAGTGATGGCAACTACACTGTACGTTCTATTGGTTCGGGTACTGGTATTACAGTGACCAACCCTGCGGGTACCGCAGGCAACCCGAGTATCGCGCTGGCGACCCTTGCAGATGGTGGCGGTGGCGCACTGCTGAAGTTTACGCGCGACACCTACGGTCGTGTGTCCGGTACGTCGGCCGTCGGCCTCGCCGATCTGGCTCCGCTGCTCGATGCAGAGTACGCGACCATCGAGAACCCCACGTTCACCGGCACGGTCACGCTGGGTCAAGACCCGACGCTGTCCCTGCAGGCTGCTACCAAGCAGTACGTGGACAACCTGTTCGCTTCGGGTGGTATGCCGCCGTTCTCAAGCGTGCTAGTGATGGCTAACTCGAACCTGTCGCTGAGTGGCCCTGCCACCGTCGATACTATCGTGCTGGCTAACGGCAACCGAGTCCTCGCCAACGCGCAGACCACTGCAAGTCAGAATGGTATCTACGTGGTCAACACTGCTGGTGCGTGGACGCGCGCAACCGACGCTGATACTGGTGCGGAGTTTGCTCCGGCTCGTCAGGTGTTCGTGTCGAGTGGTGCCACCTATGCCAACACCGGCTGGGGTGTGGCTCTGTCGGCGGCTCCGGCCCTTGGTACCGATCCGATTTCGTTCACTCAGGTATCGGGTGCTGCCTCGTACAGCAATGGCAATGGCTTGACCCTGACGGGCACCGTGTTCGCCGTGCAGGGTGTGGCAGGTCAGATCACTGTGACGGGTGGTGGCGTTGGCCTGACCACGACCGGCGTGGCCGCTGGTACCTACAGCTTGGTCACGGTTGATACCTTCGGTCGTGTGACTGCGGGCGACACGCTGGATCTGGCTGACATTGGTGCGCAGGCTGCATCGGCAAAGCTGGATGACATTGTGGCTTTGACTGCTGCGGGCTTCCTGTACAACGTGGACGGCACCAATGCCCAGTTGATGAACTTCGGCAACACCGCGAGTATCAATCTGGACACGAGCAACATCGGCTCGGGCACGCTGGGCTTCACGCTGAACAATACCGCCGTGACTCCGGGTACCTACAACAGCGTGACGGTGGGTGCTGACGGTCGTGTGACTGCCGGTACTGTGTCCAGCACGACTGGCAATGCGGTGGCTCTGACAAACGGTGAAGCTGGTGCAATCGCCATCGGTCGCGCCGTGTACTCGTCGGCTTCCGGTGAGGTGCGACTGGCGAACGCCAACAACACCAGCACTTGCAAGGCCGTGGGTCTGGTGGCTGCTACGTCGATCAGTGCTGCTGCATCGGGCAACATCATCACGAAGGGCATCCTGACCGCTACCACGACGCAGTGGGACGCAGTGGCTGGCTCGACTGGTGGTCTGACGTACAACGCCGTGTACTACCTGTCCAACACTGTGGCTGGTGCCATCACGACCACGCCGCCGACCTCGGGCATGGTGGTGCGCATCGGTATCGCAGTCAGCACTACGCAACTGGACGTCAACCCCGAAGTGTTGGCATACCTCTAATAGACTTGGAAACACATGGCGACTCGGACTCCTCTCGTTTGGGATGAGGCACTGGGTATTCCGGTACGGCTTCCGGAGGGGGACACTCTCCCTTCGGAGGCACTACCGCCGGGAGGCAGTGCTGACGGTAACGGTTTCGTTGGGCAGCGAGCGATCACAGAGGGTACTACGTCCGACGTCCCAACGGGTGTTGACGTAAATCGACTGCTGCGGTATCAAACGTGGGACCCCTGCACAATCACATTGATTGGCGCAAACTTCGCAGACAACGATTCGATCTGGATCTCTGCTGAGTCAAACAGCATGATCCTAGCGTTGGATGACGGACAGCTTTGGGCCAACGTGTCGGAAGGTATCGTCGGCTCTCTGCGAATCAAGCATGGTGAAGTCGTAAGGCTCACTCGCAATAGCGCGACCGTCTGGACCATTGACGGCGACTACGAGTACATCGATCCGCGTCCGCAGGTGTCGAACCTCGACGTTCACATCAGCTTGACCGGCGACGACCTAACGGGTGACGGCACAGAAGGCAATCCGCTCCAAACGATCTTTGGGGCGCAAACCTACGCTGACGGTCATCGAATCAACAACAACCTCTCCTTCTACTTCCACGAAGGCAATCATGCAGGCATTGGCTTTGTCAGCTACAGCCATGCCACTGCCAAATCGATTTACTACCAGTCATGGTCCGGTGATCCGCTTGACACCTTTGTGGACGCCACGTTCGCTTGCGTTACTCCGGGGGTTTCGTACTATGTGACGGAGCTGACAGTCAAAGGTATCCAAGCCTACGAAACGCGGGTGAATGCTAACGACTGCCGATATAGTACAGATGCTTTCGGATACTCCATCAGTGCTGGTACTGGTGGTACCATCTACGTATCACGCGCACGAGTGTTTGGTACAGGGGCCGCCGCTTTCATTTATGCCGACGGCGAGACTGCGCGTGTCTTCGTCGAGGGTCCACTCAACTTCACCGCCAACGGTTCTACCGGGGCGTTCGATGTAACTGAGGGCGTGTTTTGGGCGTTGAATGGCGCACTCATCGAAATTCGTGAGGGTGGAACACCAACGGCAGTTACAGGTACGGCAACGGGTCGTCGTTTCAATGTGTCGCTGCTGGCGCACATCCTGAATCAAGTAGGCGACGACACGTGGCCCCCAGGTTCGCTTGCTGGCGAACAAACGCTGGGTGGTCTTTACATCGGCAATGACTGGGTGCCTCCGGGCGGTGAAGTCGCGGCTGGCGGCGGTCTGCAAGGTCTGCGTGTCATCACCGGCACGACTGACACCCCGACTGCTGCTGACGTTGATTACATGATGCGGTACCAGAACGCTGGCACGACTGCGGTCACGCTGACGGCTGGCTCAATACCTGCACTGAGCGTGATTCATGCGCTTGCTGAGGGTGGCACTATCACGATCAATCCGGGCGCGGGTCAAACGTTCATCCCTGCTGGCTCACCGTACATGACGCAGGGTAATGCGTGTAGCTTCGTCTACTTGGGCGGCAACACGTGGGTCATCGTTGGCGGTATCGAAGGCGGTGAAGTACCTGAGGCTGGCGGCGGTATCTCCGACAGCTGGATCCTATCGACCGACTACGAGTTGGAGATCAAGGACAAGAACAACCTCATCATCTGCGATAACGCAGCGGAGATTGAGGTGACGCTTGGCTTTGACAGTGGCAACGCTGACTACAACTTCGATCAGCACCATGAATCGCACTTCTTCGCTCGCGCTGCGGGTGGTATCGTGTTCTTCGCTGGCGCTGGTGACACACTGCAACCGGCATCCGGTCTGCGCTTGCCTCAAGGTGGCGCGTGTACCGTAGTCTACTTGGGTGCCAGTACGTGGATGCTCGTCGGCGCATTCGAGGGTGAAGAGAGTGGCGGAGGCGGTGGTGCATCTTTTCAATCGTCATTGATCTGGAGCTTAGGGGCATAACATGATCGTAGTACAAAACGGCAACACAGCCCTAGGCGTCTTGCTTGGCGCAGGACACACATCGGCAGCCGCAGCAATCGCATCGGCGTATCGTTCGGTGAACCCCACTGCTGGCACGTATGTACCGGGGTCGTTCTACGGAGCGACCAACGGCACGACGCCAGTGGCAATGGTGCCTGAGCCTTCCGCGGGCACCTTCAACGTCGTGGACTTCCTGAGCTACTACAACTCTGACACTGGCCCTCAGACGGTTACGTTCGGTGTGGGTTCAGTAATTCTGTTCCGCGCAGTGGTGAACCCGGGCGAGCGCGTCGAGTACGCGGACGGAAAGGGTTGGTCGGTGTTTAGCAGCAACGGTTCGCTCAAGACCATCGCCGCCGATCAGGCTCTCGCGGCGAATCAGAATGGCGTTGTGTACCTGCCAGCAGATGTTGCAAATAACACGGTGACCCTGGCGGACATTACAGGGTTGCAGTTCCCGGTCACTGCGGCACAAACGTACTGGTTCAAGTTCTTCATTCGCTATTCGTCTGCTGCTACTGCGACGGGTGCTAGATGGACAGTCAACGGGCCGGCGGCACCTACCTTCCTTACGAATTTCGTGTACCAAACGTTAACTGCGACTACTGCGTATAGCACCACGGGTACCGCACTGGATAGCGGCGGTGCTAGCGGTACCAGTGTGGTAGCGGGTAACATAGCCCTCATGGAGGGTGTGGTTCGACCTAGCTCTTCAGGTAACATGATTGGTCGCTTTGCTTCCGAAGTCGCATCCTCAGCAATTACTGTGTTGGCTGGCACGTTCGTCGAATACAGGCAGCTCCCATAATGATTCTTGGCATCACTGCCTCTTCCAAAGTACTGAACCTGATGCCGTTCAATGTGACGCCGCCGAGCGTCACAGGTACCTTGGAAGTGGGCGCAACTCTAACGGGTGACGTAGGTGTCTGGCTCAACGATCCTACGTTCGTCCGTGCATGGCTGCTGAACATCGCGGGTGAGTACACTCCGGTGAGTGGTGCGACGAGCGCAACGTTTGTCCCCACTACGGCAGGCCAATACATGTTTCGCGTGGGTGCTACCAACGACTACTCGCCGACTCCTATCTACGCCTACTCGGCAGCATTCATCGTCGAAGAAGCAGAAGAGCCGGAGCCCCCGGATGTTGTTGCCACATATACCGCATTCAACCCAGCTACTGCGGCCAACGCTACATTGTCGAACGACAACAGGACAATGCAGCGCACCAACTCCTCAGGTGACTATGGTAACGTGATGACGCTTCATCCGTTCACCGAAGACACCTACATGGAAATGGAGTTGGGCACGTTGCTATCGTCTATGGCGGGTGCATGGTCTAGTGCAAATGCTTTGAGCGCCAGTCTGCTGCCGGGTCTCACATGGGGCCAATCAGGTATGACCGCTAGCACTGACGCATGGTCCAGTACTGCCTATGGTAACTACGGCGGCACGGGCGAAATCAACACCAACCTTGCCACATTCGGTGACGTCACGGTTGCACCTACACGCATACAGATGGCATATCGTCACGACTCAAGGGCCATGTGGATTCGTGTATACGAGGGTGGTAGTACCTATCCGTGGCCGGGGTCAGGTGATCCGGAGACCAATTCCAATCCGACCATCGTGTTCAATGGTGTGTTGCCAGTATTCCCTGTAGGCTCCTCTGGCACGGATACTTCGCTATCGACATTAGCAGATCCTTCGACTTACACAGGCGCGGTACCCACAGGCTTTGCCGTGGGCGTGAAGTACGCAATGCCGTGGGGTACCAACGTGATTGGTCCGGATACGTTCCCGGCGTCGGATGGTCGTTACCTAGGCAGCAAGGTGTGGATCGATACACCGAGCGACTTGTACACGATCCTCGTCAACCTCAACGGTACGAGCGGTAACGCACAGGGTGCAGTGTGGCGCGATGAAGGCGACCTACCGGGTGACCTGCTCACCTATGGTGCAGTGGTCTCAGCGTCGTCTGTACTAGGTTGGAAGTCCTCCAAGTTGGCGAACGCTATCCGTGCATACGCTGGCTGGTACTGGGTGGGCTGCACATCGGGCGGTTATTACTCGACGTTCTCGCACAACACTGGTGCCGGTGGTGGCGCGCGCATGGCGCGTCGTGAGTCAGGTGCAGTCAATCCGCCCGGTGCATTCGGTACGGTGGCCCAGTACTACGATTCTGCTCTATCTGTGTACGCAGCAGGTACTCCATCACCTGAAGACGTCGATTCGGTTGCGCCGATCTATCGTGGTGCTGTCGTCAGTGGCTGGACCTCTGCTACAACATCAGCAGCATCCATCGACGTATCTGCACTGGGTGTCATCAACACTGCGTACATAGTGGTGACAGGTCGAGGTAATGCTGGTTCATGGTCAGTAGCGGATAACACTGGCAACAGCAACACCTATACAGAAGTCGTGGAGTTGCGACACACATGGACGGATAATGGTGACACTCAGGTGCAGCGTGTGTTCATCGCAAATGGATGGAGAGGCACTGGTTCGGTGACGATTACTGCAACTGGTCCAACAGATGCGTACCCGACAGTCGGTGTGTTGCTGCTTGATCGCGATGGTCCTTCTCGTCAAGTCCGGGTTGTAGGCTACAGTAAGGAGACAGGCAACGCCAATCCACGACAGTCTCGCTTGTTCACGCCGGGTGCGAACAATACGCTGGCAGTATCGCAGATCCTGACTGCACTCAACAGCAGCACGGTTACGCATACACCAGCAGCAGGTTGGACGGAGCGTGGAGAGATTACCTCAGGCGGATCGAACTGGTGTATGTCGTTGGCTACACGGGTGAACACGACTGACGATCCTATCCGTGGTGACTACGACACATCTATCACTGAATTGAACGGCATCACCTGTGTGGCGCTCGCATCGACAGACGTATCGACTGCTCCCGTAGTGGTGCGCTCGCAAGGTGATGCGCAAGCTGCGTCAACTCAAGAGCAAACGTTTAGCACCTTGGGTTGTGATGCGGTCGTCGTGATTTGCTCTCAGGACGGTGGCATTGGTACAGGCATGACGCCTACGTCAAACAGAGGTGGCACGTTCACGCAGCGCGCTACGCAAATCTGTAATGATGGCACCTACGTGGTTCGTACTACTGCATGGACGTTGGAGGGATTCACACCCAATGCGAGTCACACGATAACGGTTGACTCCAGCTACTCGACCCTGATCGTGTACGGTATCAACAAGAACGGTCAGCACCTACGCTTGGATCAAGTGACAGCGACGCGCAACAACACAACGTCTCCGTATCTGTCCAACACGCTGACACCTACGGCCATGAGGAGTCTCATGGTCATGTTCGCATCGACTGTCCTGTATGGTAGTGGTGGTGACGTTGTGACCGCGGTGTCCCCCTTCACTGACAAGCAGGGCGAGAACGACGGGTCCTTCTGGACTGCTCAGGCTGCCGTGTACTCAGCGTCAGATAGGACTCCAGTGACAGGTAGCTTCGCCAACACAGTGAGTACACCTGACGCCAACGTCATCACCTTCAATCTCTTCTGTATGCCCTACAACTCATAAGGAGTCAAACATGTCGTTTGAACCGTTTATCGGAGCCTCTCGCACCTTCCTTGGTCTCACTGTGCAATTCTACTACAGCTGGGATACAGGTACCCGTCAAGGTATTTGCATACTTGGCGACAACGCCCCTGAGTCTTTACGTATGGAGGCGCCATTCCTGATTCCGGACGGTATCACTTTAAGTGATAGTAGCATGCCCTTGCTTGAGTTCATGGGGCAGACGGCTTATCGCAAGTTGGTAGAGGGTTTAGCCATCGTGCTGAGGGATCCGCACGTACCCGATTGCCGAGCGTCCGCTCCCATTCTAAAGCTGTAAATAGAAAGTGACTCCGCAAGGAGTGTGAGCTTCATCAGGGGGAGGTACCTATGGTACTGAGCTTCTACAGTCATATCCTCAACCGTGCGTGGCAGTTTCACCAAACGGTTGAGGTAAACCTGCAAGCTCTGAAGGGTACGCGACACGAATGGGTGCTGCTAGACTTGTCATCCGATGACGGTCTAGTGGTACCCAGTCACGAGAACCTCACGGTCATCAAGATTCCACGACCGAAGGAGTACTCCATCGCGTACTACAAAAACTACGCAGCCTCTCTATGCACCGGGGAGTATCTGTTCAATCTGGACGTAGACAACTACATTAGCAAGGAGCTGATCGACTACATCGAGCGCCACCCGAACCAAGCAATCAGGGATGCCAGTAACTACAGAGGAAGCGAGGGGCGCATAGGTTGTCCGTCCTGGCTGTTCAGAGCAGTCAGGGGCTACCCGAACCTAGAGGGTGTACGAGGCGACGACGTAGAGTTTGTCTCACGACTCAAGGAGGTCACGGACGTTGTAGTGCCCGGCCTTGAAGCAACACCTCCAGTTCCAAACACAGCGCAGGATAGTGTGAGATACACTGCATACGACACCATCGCTGAGTGTGAGCTAGAGAACAGCAACGCAGTACATAGTCAGCCACCTCACTTCCCTGATCTGTCAGTCGCGCTCAATGATCCTTGGGTGCGGTCGCGACGATACAGAGAAATCAGGAAGATGGGGTATGGTGTGGAGTTTCCGTTTGGGTTTAGTTTCATGGGCGGTGGCGTGCTCCCGGGCATTGGTAGCACCGGGGCGTCAAGTGACTTCTCTGCCCACATGATGTGGACGCGCGATGGTCATCCTGCGTTACGCATCACAGAAGGGGGTGTCGTACGAGTGCTGCCCTTCAAAACCAAATTCGATCGGGGTCATCTGCATACGATTGAGTTTCGATTCTTCGCCAATTACATTCAAGCGACGGTGAATGGGGAGTCCGTCGAGTGTAGGATCAATGCACGACAATGCACACTCGCACTGTATCACGTGATCCCAACGCTGCCAAGCTCACAGAGCATCAGGATTCAACACGTAAAGGACTACTCGGCTTTGTAACCACCTAAAGTCAACGAGAACACAATGAGTACACAAACACAGAATCCGCAGGGTCGTCCAGTCCACGCAGTCACCATGCCCGCCGCCGTCTACGGGATGATCATGCAGTATCTCTCGGACAAGCCGTACAAAGAAGTGGCGCACATGATGGACCAGATGAAGGCGAGCGTGCAGCCAATCTTCGCTGAGGACTTGATCTCTGCCACCCCTGTAGAGGTGACGGCTTCGGCGGGTGACGAGGGAAACGACCAAGCGGACACGGATACAGGGACAACCTAATGGCCAAGGTCAGCTTTGTGCTGCACGTTTCGACGCCGCAGCAGTTCCAGCAATTCCTACAGCGCCGAGACGCAAGCCTTCGGGTGCTGAGCGGTACGCAGCATGAGTACATCCTCGTGCTGTCCGCGACGATTCCAGAGTCGGCGCTGCCTGAGCTCCCGAACATGGTGTACGTCAAGCGCACCAATACGCCGGGTCAGTATGAGTACACCGAGCATGTGAACGCGGGTCTTCAAGCGGCAACGGGCAACATCCTTGTGTTGACCGAGGTGCCGTTGCTTACCGAAGAGTTTGTGATGCTCGCAGCCGCCACTGGTGCACGCACGCAATCGTTCTACAATGCTCCGGGTCAGCCCCGTTGGGCCGTGGCTGCGGACAAGCGTGCATGGGAGGAGATTGGCTTCGTCGCTTCGGGGCTTGCACAACCGCACGTAATACAAGACACGCAGCTCCAGCTTGAACTGTTGAAGCCGCGCGTGATTACACCGCTGAACCTGAACGTTATGGTGGCTCCGCACTACCGACCGATGAAGCCCTCGTGGTCTGGCGTCGTTGCAGAGTCTATCAAGATCATGGGCAGGGTGCGTGTACCGAAGACGACGTTCCTCACCGGGCCTTCGTCGGAGGGCTACCGTGCTGAAACGATGTATACGACCCCAGACTTCACCCCTGACGTTCGATACACGTTCAAGCTGACTGGATCGCACTACTCCGATAAGCGATTGTTCCTGCCGGGTCTGCGCTACAACTCGTTCACCAAGATCGGTTGGGAAGCACAGCCCTATGTACGCGGGGATCAACTGTGCTTGCGATTGCTGTCCACGAATCGTGCGGGTGTGACTCAAGTGGTTGAGGTGGTGTGCGTGGACAACATCGGGATCAATTGGACTGCTGACGTTCGCTTGTTCCTCGATGATCGCAAGATCAAGCTGTCCTCGGGGGACACGACTGTCGAGATTCCGCTGGCAGTCCAGCAGTACCCCAACACGTTCTCGTTCGACGTTCGTTACGACTCCGCACCGGAGGTTACGGGCACGACATTGGTGGACATTCAGCCATGAGAGAAGTGATCCCCATCATGTTCTGATCCTGCAGGCAAAAAGAAAGGCCCTAGG
>JGI24212J29972_1000941_pt1 | contig 46052 bp, 44 predicted proteins | sample EnhBio_Anaerobic_FD_29972 | JGI IMG/M metagenome (IMG submission 29972)
CATGAGTGAACACCCTAAAATCTACATTGCAGGGCACCAGGGCATGGTAGGTTCTGCGATCTTCGCTGCGCTTCGACGGCAAGGGCAGACAAACATCCTTGTCCGAACGCATGCCGAACTTGATTTGTCAAATCAGGCTGCCGTTCACGCGTTTTTCGCATCCGATAAACCGGACCAAGTTTACCTCGCAGCGGCGAGAGTCGGCGGCATCCAGGCGGACACCGCATTTCCCGCCGAGTTCATCTATCAGAACTTGATGATAGCAGCGAACGTCATCCATGAGGCGTGGCGCGCCCGAGTAAGCAGGCTCTTGTTTCTGGCCTCCAGTTGCATTTACCCCAGGCGTGCCCGACAGCCGATGCGCGAAGAGGCGTTGCTGACCGGCACGCTCGCGTCTACTACCGAGCCCTATGCCATCGCCAAGATCGCCGGCATCAAGCTGTGTGAGAGCTACAACCGTCAGTACGATTGCGATTACCGCATCCTCATACCGACTAACCTCTATGGCCCGGGCGACAACTATCACCCGGAATACAGTCATGTTGTACCAGCCCTCATCGGTCGCTTCCACGCGGCGAAGGTCGGCAAGGCGCCCGTTGTCACCGTTTGGGGTACCGGCAGTCCCCGTCGCGAGTTTCTCCACGTAAGCGACTTGGCATCTGCCAGCGTTCACGTCATGAACCTGGATAAAGCGACGTATGATGCCCATGCGCAGGCTGTGCAAGGCCGCATCAACGTTGGCTACGGCGAGGACATCACGATCAGAGAGCTCGCGGAAGCGGTTGCCGAAACCGTTGCTTACCAGGGGGCAATCGAATTTGATCTCAGCAGGCCGGATGGTACGCCACGGAAGCTCATGGACAGCAGTCGGATTGCTGCTTTGGGTTGGCGCCCCACCGTCTGCCTGAAGGATGGGTTGGCGACCGCGTACCGCGATTTTGTCGACCGCGTAAGCAGTCGGGCATAGTGTAATGAGATTCCGAAAGATGAAACATGGTCAGCAAGCGTAAGGTTTCCCTGATTACCGGCATTACCGGTCAGGATGGTTCGTACCTCGCCGAATTTCTACTTGAAAAGGGTTACATCGTCCACGGGATCAAGCGGCGAGCCAGTCTTTTCAATACCCAGCGGGTTGACCATATCTATCAGGACCCGCACATCGAAAACGCCAACTTCAAACTGCATTACGGCGACCTTTCCGATACCAGCAACCTTGTACGGATCGTGCAGGAAACACAGCCGGACGAGATTTACAACCTTGGTGCCCAGTCGCACGTCGCCGTCAGCTTCGAGAGCCCGGAATACACCGCCGACATCGACGCGATCGGCACCCTGCGCCTTCTGGAAGCCATACGAATTCTCGGCAGGGAGAAGAAGACGCGTTTTTATCAGGCGAGTACTTCCGAGCTCTACGGACTGGTGCAGGAAATCCCGCAAAAGGAAAGCACGCCTTTCTATCCTCGCAGCCCGTATGCGGTGGCTAAGATGTACGCCTACTGGATAACGGTGAACTATCGTGAGGCCTATGGTCTGTACGCCTGCAACGGTATTCTCTTTAATCACGAAAGCCCGCGCCGCGGCGAAACTTTCGTTACCCGCAAGATCACGCGTGGGCTGGCCAACATCAGCCAGGGAGTGGAAGACTGCCTCTATATGGGAAACATGGATGCCCTGCGTGACTGGGGGCATGCCAAGGACTATGTGCGCATGCAATGGCTGATGTTACAACAGGAGAAACCGGAGGATTTCGTGATTGCCACCGGCGTCCAATACAGCGTTCGCCAGTTCGTTGAGAAGGCCGCCGCGGCGCTGGGTATGCCACTCCGTTGGCAAGGCGAAGGTGTCAATGAAGTTGGTTATTGGAACGACAAACCGATCATCCGCATCGACCCTCGTTACTTTCGTCCGACTGAAGTCGAGACGCTTCTCGGGGACCCGCGCAAAGCCAAGGAAAAGCTCGGGTGGGTGCCGGAGATTACGCTCGATGAGATGGTTGCTGAGATGGTCGCTTCCGATTTGGCGGATGCCAGGAAGCACGCACTGTTGAAAAAACATGGCCATCAAGTTGCGGTAAGCGTGGAGTAACTCTCTTGACTGAAATGACTTGCTCGCTTTTTCGCTTCCTGAGCGATGGTGTCGACCGACGAACTGACGAACGAGGCTACCTCGAAATCCTTTATGAGCGTGACGAAGTTGTTCTCAAGCGATCATTTTCAAAGCGGGGGGTGTTTCGGGGTATGCACTGGCAACGACACCCGCACGACCAGACTAAACTGATTCGGGTCATTTCGGGTCGCATTCTCGATTTCGTGGTTGATCCCGAAAGCGCGGGTCGCGACCTGGAGTATCGTGAATTTACCCCGGCCGACGGCTGGGTAGAGATTTCCTCCCATCTGGCGCACGGCTTTTATGCTCTCGAGGATACGGACTTTGAATATCTCTGCCATGGTGCCTATAATGAAGCGGCAGAGTCCACCTATTCGATCGTCGACTTTCTTCGCAACGATATTGGACTCGCGGAAATAGTGCTTTCCGCGAAGGATTCGGCAGCACCTCCCTTGAAGGTGTTCAGGCAGTTGGGTGTACGTTAACAAGTATTTGGAAGCACGATGCCTCCCCAGACGATTTCAATAATTACCGCATGTTTCCGCAGCGAGGCGACGATTCGCGATGCGCTGGAGTCGGTCAACTGCCAGACCTATCCTGCGATCGATCATGTCATCATTGATGGTGCTTCAAACGATCGTACCATTGATATTGTCAAGGAATGTGGGAAGCGCGTCGTTCATATAACTTCTGAACCGGACCGGGGGATCTTCGATGCCTACAACAAGGGTCTGGCGGCCGCCAAAGGCGAGATTTGCGGTATTCTCAACTCGGATGATTTCTATGCCAGTCCGAGAGTCATAGAGCATGTCATGGGAGTTTTCGAGGATCCGTTGATCGAGGCTGTCTATGCTGACCTGGTCTATGTGGATAAAGACGACACAACGAAAGTCGTTCGCTACTGGAAATCCCGAGCGTATTCTTGCGGTGACTTTGCCCGAGGCTTCACGCCAGCACATCCTTCGTTGTTTCTCCGGCGTGACGTCTATCGCCGGACGGGGGGGTTCAATCCGGATTTTCGGTTGGCTGGGGATTATGAATACATGCTGCGGGCGTTCCATACTCATGGCGTTAAATCTGCCTACCTTCCTGAGATTGTCGTGAAAATGCGAACGGGTGGCGCTACTGGTGGGTCCCTGTCATCGATTAAGAAGCAGAACATCGAGATCCTGCGGGCACTGGAAAGTCAAGGCGTTCACATTTCCAAGCCCATCTTCTTTTTGAACAAAATTGTGGAGCGACTAGTGCAAAGGCTGCGCGTGTGGCGCCTCCGTGCTTCCGCCTGATCTCATGATCGGCAATGACCTCGTCTTGGCGTTGATTCCGGCGCGTGCGGGCTCAAAGGGCCTTCCCGGCAAGAATATTCGCCCGCTTCATGGCAAACCCTTGCTGGCTTGGCCCATTCTGGCGGCGAAAGCCTCACGCTACGTCGATCGAGTTGTCGTCTCGACGGATAGCGGACTCTTCGCGGAGGTCGCTAGGGCTTACGGGGCCGAAGTGCCCGTGTTGCGCCCAGAGCATCTTGCAGCCGATACGTCACCGAGTAGCGCCGCAGTCCTGCACATGCTCGACACGTTGGAGGGGCAAGGCGATCGATTTGCGTACATAGTGCTGCTTGAGCCTACTTCTCCGTTGACGGAAGGGGACGATGTAGATGCCGCGCTGGAGACGCTTGTTGCCCATCGGGACATTGCCGATGCCTTGGTCAGTGTCAGCGAACTGATCAGCAGTCACCCGGCATTTGCGGTTCGACAACTGCCGGACGGACGCCTCGAGCCCTATGCCGCCGTAGACTTCACTCGTCTGCCCCGACGTCAGGACATCGATCCAATCTTCGCTTTGGACGGAAGCCTTTATCTGTCGTCGGTCGATGCTTACCGCAAGACTCTGAGCTTCTGCCATGAACGCACGCTTTCGCATGTGATGCCCCACTACAAATCTCTTGAGGTTGACAGCTTGGTCGATTTCATTTGTATTGAGGCCATTCTAAGCAATTTCGATCAGATACGCTGCGCAGCATGACAGATTCAAACGTACTGTTTTTTGGAGGCCTCACCATGAAACGTTGCACTCGCTGCTTGACGAAAGAGACTGTCGATACCATCACCTATGATGAATTTGGGGTATGCAGTGTGTGCCGACAGGTCGAGTTCAAGAAGGAGATGATCGATTGGGAGGAGCGTGGCCGGCAGTTGAAGGACATCGTCGATGAGCATCGTGGCAAGGGAGCTTACGACTGCATCGTGCCCTATAGCGGCGGCAAGGACAGCGTTTTCCAACTCTGGTACATCGTCAAGACACTCAAGCTTAAACCCCTTGTCGTTCGTTACAACCATTGGGGCTATCGGCCCCTTGTGGAAGAGAACAATACCCGAGTCTTCAAACAACTTGGAGTGGATGTTGTCGAGCTGACGCCAAGTTTCCATGTCGTCCGCGAATTGATGCTCGAGTCTCTGAAGCGGCGCGGGGACTTCTGCTGGCATTGCCACACGGGGATCTATGCAGGTGTTATGCATATGGCGGTGCGTTTCGAGACGCCATTGCTTTTCTGGGGTGAGTCCACAGCCGAGTACCACAGTTGGTACACCTTTGAAGAAATGGAGGAGGTGGACGAGAAGCGCTTCAATCGCTTGATGAACCAAGGCATCACGGCTGACGACATGTACGAATTTTTGGGTGGTCGGGTCGAGCGCCGCGACCTGTGGATGTTTGACTATCCCAAACGGAACGATCTGCTAAAATTACGAGTACAATCCATATGCCTTGGCAACTACATTGAATGGAATACGAAGTCCCAAGTCGAAATTATCAAGCGCGAGTTGGGTTGGCGAGGGCAGCCAGTGGAAGGCGTGCCGCCACAATACGACTACGAGAAAATTGAATGCACCTTTCAGGGTATGCGCGACTATGCCAAGTACATCAAGCGCGGCTATGGGCGTGCCAATCATCTGTTGAGTATCGATATTCGTAACGGACAGGTCGATCGCGACACCGCGCTAGCGCTGGAGTCGGAGTATGATGGCAAAAGACCGGCGTCGATCGACTGGTTCCTCAACATTCTTCAGATCACGGAAGATGAATTCTGTGATCTGCTTGAAAAGCATCAGGTCTATCCGTGGAAGTTTGACCGTGCGGCGGTGGAAACCGGCCAGCCCCTTCCGGATATGGACAAGTGGGACAGCACCCGGGTGGACAAGCCTCTAGGGCCGCCCAAAGATGAGTCGGGCAAGACTATCAAGTACGTATGATAGCGATTGTCGATTACGGAATGGGGAACGTACGTTCCCTAGCCAACGCTTTTGCTTATCTGGGTGAGGATGTCGTCATCTCTGATGACCCGGATCTTATGGACCAAGCTGATCGCCTTGTCTTGCCGGGCGTGGGTGCCTTCGGTGATGCGATGCAGGCCATCAACCAGAAGGGGCTGATTGCGCCTCTGAGCAGACAGGTCATCGAGTTGCGGAAGCCTCTCCTCGGGATCTGCCTAGGCATGCAACTGGTGGCGCACGAGAGCTTCGAACACGGAATGCACAAAGGCCTCGGCTGGCTTGACGCACGCGTCGAACGGTTGGCACCCGCGGGACCGCTGAAGGTACCGCATGTGGGTTGGAACTCGCTGGATTTCCCGGAAGATGATTGGTTGTTCAAGGGAATTCGCCGCCAGGAGGCCAATTTCTATTTTGTCCACAGCTTCCACATGGTTTGCGCCAACCCGGAGGATCTGCTGGCGACCACAGATTATGGTGGCGAAGTCACCGCCGTGGTCAGACGCGGCAATGTCTTGGCGATGCAGTTTCACCCGGAGAAGAGTCAGGATAATGGCTTGCGCCTTCTCCAGAACTGGATTGACTGGAGCGCCTGATGCTCAAGAAGAGAATCATCCCGAAGTTTCTGATCAGAGGCGGCCGGCTCGTGAAGGGGGTTGGTTTTCATCACAACTTTCGTGAAGCCGGGAATCCAGTCTCAACCGCAAAGGTGTACGACGCCTATGGTGTGGACGAGTTGATGTTTGTCGACATCGACGCAACGCTTGAAAACCGTGTAGTGAATGGCAGCATCATCGAGCGCGTGTCGGAAGAGGTCTTCATGCCTTTTACCGTCGGCGGTGGGCTCCAGACGCTTGCACAGATCGCAGCCTTGCTGCGCAGCGGTGCCGACAAGGTTTCCATCACCTCGGCGGCCGTTCATCAACCGGATTTCGTGCGCAAGGCAGCCTCACGCTTTGGCGATCAGTGCATTGTGGTGGGGCTTGATTATCGTCGTACTCCCGAAGGCCAATTGCGCTTGTTCACTCATGGCGGAACTGTAGGGTCCGATCACGACCCCATCGACTATGCCCAACGCATGCAGGATTGTCATGCTGGCGAGATCTTGCTCTGTTCAATCGATCGCGACGGGACGATGTCGGGCTATGATCTTGACCTTATTCACACAATCTCCGAGAAACTGGATATCCCCCTCATCGCGTCGAGTGGGGCTGGCACCCTGGCACACTGTGTCGAGGCCCTTGATGCCGGCGCATCGGCCATTACCATCAGCAGCATGTTTCTCTTCTCCGATCATAGCCCGATTAAGGTGCGCACCTATCTCTCAACCAATGGGCATGCTGTTCGCTCGCAACTTGGCAGCCACAGCTGAAAGCTGGGTCTCACTATGTCATCGGTTCGATCTTCGCTTTCGCTTGAGGCACTATGTGCTTTGACTGCTCACCAGATCAATGGACTATGGCCCGACCCCGAGCCTTTGAGCGGGACCAATCTCCGATCTTTCGGACAGGCCTCCTTTGAGCGTCTCGAACACTGCTTTTCGCGGGTCAACAACCGCTATTTTTTTGATGGCAAGGACGTCGTTTTCGATCACCTGCATGGCGACCAATACGCGATGTGGCTCTATTTCCTCAGTAACCAGATGTACCGGGACTCAGCCCCGGAGACTTGGAGCAAGAAGGTCTTTCTCCTGAACAAGGCCTTGCACGGATGTGACATTTTCTACGAAGTAATGCTGCCGTCGATTTTTTTGCTGGTTCACCCCTTGGGCACAGTCTTGGGGCGAGGAGAGTACAGCGATTACTTTATCGCATATCAACGCTGCGGTATTGGTAGCAACCACGACGTCTACCCCCGACTTGGACCACATGTTACGCTGCGGCCTGGCAGTGCAGTCCTGGGACGAAGCGTGCTCGGTGCAAATGTAACCATCGCCACCGACTCGCTTGTTCTGGACCGGGATATTGATGCCAACACAACTTATTTTGGCGGTCCGCGCGCCCATTGGACGCGTGCCCGAAACGCTACGGAGAGTATATGGCGGACCTAATCAACACATCCCTGACTCCTGAAGAGTGGCGAGCACGCCTCCATCAGGCCATTCCCGGAGGCGCGCATACCTATTCCAGGGGTGACGACCAGTTTCCGGAGAATGCGCCTCCTTTGCTGACACGTGGCAAAGGCGCATACGTGTGGGGCATCGATGGACGGCGCTTCCTTGACTATGGCATGGCGCTACGCGCAGTTACGCTTGGCTACGGTGATGAGCGCGTCAATGCTGCTGCCGCCGCACAAATGGATAACGGCGTAAACCTCACCCGCGCCACCTTGGTTGAGCTGTTGGCCGCGGAAACCCTGATTGATCTTATTCCCTCTGTCGACATGGTGAAATTTGCCAAGAATGGCTCGAACGTGACGACGGCAGCGGTAAAGATCGCGCGCGCCTATACCGGGCGGCGCTATGTGTGTGTGCCGCGCCAGCAGCCGTTCTTTTCCTTTGACGACTGGTTTATCGGCACCACAGCCCTGACGCGGGGTATTCCTGATGAGCATGTGCGGAACACGCTGGTCTTCGATTATGGCGATCATTCCAGCCTGTTGAAGTTGTTCGATGCGTATCCCGGAGAGATTGCCGCTGTGATGATGGAGCCCGCCACCACGCTGATTCCTTGCTCTCACTCCTGCGGACAGGTCCAGGAATGGCCGGAATCGCCTTGCAATGCCTGTCCGAATGCCGATGGCAATTTCCTGCACAAGGTCCAGGATCTGTGCAAACGTGATGGCGCGCTGTTTATCCTGGATGAGATGATCACTGGTTTCCGTTGGCATATTTCGGGGGCGCAGAGTTTTTTTGGGGTAACTCCTGATTTGTGCACCTTCGGCAAGGGCATGGCCAATGGTTACTCGGTCGCCGCTGTGGGGGGCCGTCGGGAGGTGATGCAGGTGGGGTCAATCGACCAGCCTGGCATGCAACGTACGTTCCTGCTATCCACCACACATGGGGCTGAAATGCCGGGTTTGGGCGCTTTCATCGAGACGGTTCGCATCTATAAGGAAGAGTCTGTACCGGAGCAACTTTGGGCCTATGGAAAGCGCCTCAAGGCAGGGTTGACCGAAGTCTCGGTTCGCCATGGGTTGGACAAACACTTCGTGATGGATGGTCCGGCCATTTCACTTAGTTACCTCACGTTGGACCGTGAGGGCAAACCGAGTATGCCGTTGCGGACCCTGTATGCACAGGAAATGATCCGCCATGGTGTGCTGATGCCATGGGTGGCCGTGTCCCAGTCACACGGCGACGCGGAGCTCCGCCTGACTCTGGACGCCGCGGACAAAGCCTTGGCTGTCGTGCGACGGGCTCTGGATGGCCGCGTCGAGGATTTCCTTGAAGGCCCGGCGATCAAGCCGGTGTTCCGTTCATACAATTAGTCCTTCGATGCGCATCCCTCCACTCGACACCTTCCGGCTCGACGGCAAGACCGCACTCGTTACCGGCGGTGCCGGCATTCTGGGACGAGGGTTTGCCGAAGGCTTGGCTAGTGCCGGTGCCAAGGTAGCCATTGTGGATATGCAGGAGCAGGCGGCGGCTGGCGTGGCAGCGGCGATTGGCCCCAATGCCGCCGGCTTTGCCTGCGACGTGTCCGACCCGCTATCGGTTAAGGCCTGTGTTGACTCGGTGCGGCAGCGCTTCGGGCGCATTGACATACTGCATAACAACGCGGCGACCAAGACCGCGGACCCGCGGAAGTTTTTCGCGCCGTTCGACGAATACTCCCTCGAAATATGGCGTGAGGTGATGTCGGTCAACATCGATGGCATGTTCCTCATGGCGCAAGCGGTCGGGCGCGAAATGATTCGTCAAGGCACTGGCGGTAGCGTCATCCAGACCGCTTCCATTTACGGCCTTGTCGGACCGGACGCCCGGATTTACGAAGGCTCTGACTACCTTGGCGGGCCCATCAATACTCCGGCAGTCTACGCGGCATCTAAGGCCGCGGTGGTGGGACTTACCAGATGGTTGGCGACCCATTGGGCCGAGGCCGGCATTCGCGTCAATTGCCTGGTTCCCGGTGGCGTGTCGAGCGGTCAGAATTCGACGTTTTCCGACCGCTATTCAACCCGTGTCCCCATGGGACGAATGGCGCGCGCCGAGGAGATGGTTCCCGCGCTACTTTACCTGGCTTCGGATGCCTCCAGCTACGTGACCGGGCAAGTCTTGGCGGTCGATGGAGGCTGGACCTGTTGGTGAGTCGGGCAAGTTGATCAGGCAGCGCTACCTGGTGGGTACCAAACTGATCGAGACGTTCAGCCGGGGTGCATTTGTTCTGGTGTGCACCTACGCGCTACCACTCGAGGACGCGGGCCGCTTCGGCCTCGCCGCCACGATTATCGGACTGCTCGCGTTCGTCCTAGGCTACGAGCGCTACATTGACTTGCAGCGACAGATTGCCGGCCGATCTTCCTTGGCAATACGCTGCCGTTTGGCCGAAACACTCAAGTTTTTTGGCGTCCATTACGCTGTGGTGCTGCCGGCGGTGGTTGTCACACTCTCGCTGTGGGGTGGGTGGCGTCCCGAGCAGGTGGCGACGGGTGTCATCGTTATGATTGGTGAGCACCTCGCCAATCTGGCCTATCACGCTGTTCTCCTTGACCGACGCGCGTTTCCCTTATTGCTGGCGGCAACGGCAAAGAATGCCATCCAGTTGCTGTCGGTCCTTGCCCTGGCCTGTTGGAGCCCACAAACGCTCGACGTGTCGTGGGTGCTGAATATGTGGGCAGTGGCCTCGATTGCCTATCTCCTGGTTGCGGCCTCGCTGTGGCTGGCCTGGGCGCGCCAGCCATTACCTGCCGTCCTCGACCAACTGCCGGCCCAATCGCCTCGCCAGCAGTACCTTGCCTCCCGCCTGCATTTCTTGGTGGGCATTGTCGCGGTGGTAGCACTACAGGCTGATCGGCTGGTTGTTGGCGGTACGCTCTCGCCACTGGAAATAGGCATCTACTTCCGCAACATCGCGTTGTCCGCGCTGGCGATCCAATTGTTCAACATTATCTCGTTCAATCGCTTGGCGCCTGATATCTACAGGTATTCGCGCGAGGGGCAGCTCCGCCGCAGTTCCAGCGTTGTTTGGGGCGAGTATTTACGTTTTAGCAGCGCCTTGGTTGCCGTGGTGGGAATTGCCCTGATTGTGAACCACCTCTTGGGGCAGCCTGCACATCGTTTGGGGCTCGAGGCCGGCTTCCTCGGCTTGCTGACGCTGGCGGTGCTCATGCGGACCGCCGCAGACTATTCAGGCCTGTTGCTTCTCTCTGTCGGCGGCGACCGCACACTGTTTCGCAATCAGCTCTCGTCCGTAGTGCTCGGTACCAGTGGCCTATGGATACTGGCCTCCCGTTTTCAACTGTCAGGCGCATTTTTCGGTGTACTGGCAACCCCCCTACTCTACCTCGTGATGAACCGCTTCTCTGTACTCCAGCGATTCCGTGAGCTGCAGACTTGAACAACGTGAAAGCAGACAATACCGTACTGATCTACGCCATCAACCGCACAGATGCCTGGTGGAAGCATGTCGGCGCAAATCTGGGTTTCGAGAAGGCTGTCGTTGTTTCGGACGTCCGCGGCGCGGCCGACCGTGATGTCGTTGACGACTTCAACGCGGAATATAGTCGTCAGCAACGGCTGCCCGACGTAAAACTCCGGACACTCACGGAGGCGCAACTCACAGATATCATTGCTCGCTGCCGCCTATTGCGTTGGCTGCCGAAAAAGCAGGCGCGGTGCATGGTCGCAGCGATGGAGGCTGCTTTCAACCGGGTTCTCGACGAAACGCAACCTGGGGTGGTGCTGAGCTTTCCGATTGACCGCTACGTCTCTGACGTCCTTGAGCGACTGGCCAAGACCAGGGGAATTCCCTATGTTGAGCTGACCGCCAGCCTGGTGTCGGGGATGTCCATGCTCATGTACCGTGGCCAGCTGATCAAGACCTCCCCACCACCCGCCGACGAGCTATTGGACGAACAGGTCCGCATCATCGCCAACCCGAGCTTCACTCCATCCTATGTCCAGACATCCAAGCGGTACACTCGACAACGGTGGTTGAAGGTCTTCTGCTACTTCAGAGTACGGGGGTGGGGCTTCAAGCTGATCTCGTGGTTCAAGAGGGACCCATGCAATCTTCACTACCTGGATGCCCAATCCTTCCTCGGGCACAAGCCAAGACTGCGCGACCTGCGCACGCTCGATCTGATCGACTGGAACTGGCGCGAAGCTGTGAATCGATTCCCCAAGGCGAAACGTGTCTTTTTCGGCCTGCAGCTTTTTCCCGAAGCATCAATTGACTATTGGCTTGCCAATATCAACCTCATCGACTACGAGAATCTTGTGGTGCGGGCCGCACAGGCTTTTTCACTGCAAGGATATCTGGTTCTTGTCAAGGATCACCCCTCACAGTTCGGCTTTCGCCAGCATGAGCTAATCGACCGGCTCAAGAACATTCCTCATGTGATATTCTTGCCCTACGAAGTCAGCGGCAACGAGGCAGTTAGCCTGGTGGACACCAACTTCACGTTGACCGGCACGTTGGGCCTTCAGTCGGCGCTGCTGGGCCTGACTTCCATCGTCAGCCCCACTTACTACGCTACGGAAGGCGACTTTCTGAAATTCGACGAGCTGGCAGAAATCGAGTCACTACCGCAACGCGCGCAGAGCTGGCAAGATGCGCTGGCGCTCCCGCAGCGTCAGCGCCGTATTCTGGCTAACCTGCTGGCAGGCAGTTTCGAAGGAGACTATTTCTCCTTCCGGGGCTTTCGCCCCGACGCACCCCCACCATCTGTCGTGATCTTGGCGAGGAACCTCGGGAATCGCTTACGCAAGGTAATTCGCCATGGACTTCAGTAAGTCCCCATCCGCAGCATTCGCCACCTGTCTCCCCGAGCAGTTGGTTCTGAGTTCTCCTGCCCGTGATCCACGCGCACACGTCGGTTCGGCATGAGGTCCCTCGCTTTTCTGTTGATCAATCCATGAGTCAGCACCCCGCGCTGACCATGCTTGGTGTTTGGGGCCTTTGCGCAGCTGCCTTCTTCATTCTGCCATTCGAGCTCCTGGAACGACCGCTAGCTTGGCAAGGAGTTTTGGTATTGGGTGCCTTTATGGGGGCTTTCTTCCTGGGTGCCGCCATCGTGCCCACCGCAAAACAACGATCATTGGCGGGGCCGACCACGACCGTCGACGCTAGTACCGCCGAGCGACTGCTCATGGTGGCGGCTACTGCTGCGATCGTGCTTCTGCTCATGGATCTGCAAGACAAGAACCCTTTCGATCTGGCGGCGGCATCCGAGTCGCGGTCGGAAAGTGCCGATGCTTTGCTCAAGGGTGACTCGTCCACAAGCTCCATCTGGTTCCAGATGGCATTTCTGCTCTATCCAGCGAGCTACGTGTTTATGGCAACCCACGTCTTGTATGCCCAACGAGTCCTCGTTTGGAAACTGGGACTTTTTGGGTTCCTGCCCGTCGTACTGGCTACCGGAAGTATGGGGGGGCGCATGCCGATCTTCTATGCTGTGCTCGTTGCTGGACTGGCTTGGCGCGAGCGATCGAAGTTCCGCGATGGGCCGCCTTCCGCCATCCCTGCCGTGCCCTCCCGAACAGCCTCGCCAGCAGGGCACTCGATGTCGAGCCGCTCGGAGGCTGGCACTTTCGGCCTCAAGTGCGACGGCGCGGCTAACGTTGCTGCCCCAGGGGTTCAGCAATCGCCGCCCGAGGTCGGCAACCCGCTCGGAGGTCAGGTGCGTACGAGCCGAGGCGTCTCCATCGGAGGGTGGCTGCGTCGGCTGATTGCCGATCTTGGCCGCGCCATGGGCGCAGGGAACACTTCCGCAGTGCTGCCAATGCTCCGCGTACCGGTCGCTCAAGCACCCGGACGCCCCGGACAATGCTTGGTAAGCCTTTCGGCCCGGGCGGCACAGCCCGGTCAAAGGCGGTGGTTGATGATTCTGTTGTGGTTGGCATTTCTGGGTGCCTTGCTCTTCTACTTTGTGGCGGTGTTCAGCACGCGCGCCGCGGTTGTCGGTGGATCAGCGGAAATGTTCTCCGTAGCCGAAAATCTCTGGGGCGTCGGGTTTCGCGGTCCGTATTCTGACGTGATCTTCTCGCTCCTTGGGGATGAGATTGCTTACCTCGTTTTTATCTTCAGTTGGTATGTGGTGCAAGGGGTCGTTATGTCCAACTATCTCTTTTCATGCTACGATGGCCCAGCTCAATTGGGAGTATATGGGGTGGACCTTATCTCGGGCGTGATGCGGCGACTTGACCCACAGGGTGTGTCGGACGGATTCGACTCATTGCTCGCACTAGGCACCTACGGCTTCTTTCCGTCCGCCTGGGGTTCCCTGTACGTGGACTTTGGTTATTCTGCGCTATTTTTCTGCATCATTTGGGGGGCCTTTGCCGCCCTCTGTTATCGGCGTATTGTGCTGCAACGCCGCCAGGACTGGTTGGTTGTGGGTCCGTTTGTTACAATCGGTATTGTTTGCAGCACCATTAATACTCCGCTTGGGTTCACCAACGGATTTGTAACGCATGCTTGGCTGGCAGTTGCCTTCCTTCTATTACGCGTAACATGGCCAAAGTCAGCTTCAAAGCCGGCGACTTGTCGTGACTACTAGGAAGGTCGCCATACTGCAGTCGAATTACATCCCTTGGAAGGGCTATTTCGACATGATCGCCGCGGTGGATGAATTCATCATCTACGACGATATGCAATACACACGGCGCGACTGGCGCAACCGCAATCTGATCAAGACGCCCCAAGGACGGCAGTGGTTGACGATTCCGGTCAAGGTGAAAGGTAAATACCACCAGACCATTCGCGAGACGGAAATCGAAGGCGCTCAGTGGGCAGCAGATCACTGGAGGGCTCTTTCGCAGAACTACCGCCGTGCAACCTGCTTCGACGAGATTGCAGACTGGCTTGCGCCGCTGTATCTGGCTGAGCCACGAAAGCTTCTTTCCCAGTTGAATCGTCGCTTTATCGAAGCAATATGTCTTTATCTCGGTGTGAAGACGATGATCAGCAATTCATGGGACTACCCCCTTTTTGAGGGCAAGTCAGAGCGGCTGGCCGATCTATGTGCTGCTGCCGGAGGTAGCGACTACATCTCCGGCCCATCAGCACGAGACTATATCGACGAAGCGGTCTTCGCCGAGCGCGGCATCAAACTGATCTGGTTCGACTACACCGGATACCCTGACTATCCGCAACTGTGGGGAGGAATGATTCATGAGGTTAGCATCCTGGACTTGCTCTTCAATTGTGGTAGAGACGCTCACCGCTACATGAGGTATGTGCGCGCGTGAAGTTGTCCATCGTTGCCACCCTGTTTCAGTCTGCGCCCCACATCGGCGAGTTCCACCTGCGGGCCAGTGCTGCGGCCAGACAACTAGTTGCTGACGACTACGAAATTGTCTTGGTGAACGACGGCTCGCCAGACAACAGTCTGGAAGTCGCGCTGCAACTTGCCAAGTCGGATGGGCACGTTGTCGTCGTTGATCTCTCGCGCAATTTCGGACATCACAAGGCTATGATTGCAGGGCTGGAGCACGCGTTGGGCGAGAGGATCTTCCTGATTGACAGCGATCTCGAGGAAGAGCCTGAATGGTTGCTAGAGTTCTCCTCGATCATGGCTGTTGAGGCGGCCGACGTGGTCTATGGTGTCCAGTCAGCGCGCAAGGGAAACTGGTTCGAGCGTTTGAGTGGCGAGGCCTACTATTCCCTTTTTAACTGGTTATGCAATATAGATCATCCACGGAATATCGTCACAGCGAGATTGATGTCCCGCCGCTACGTAGACGCACTGCTATCGTTTCGTGAGCGGGAAATGGTTATTTCGTGCCTCTGGGTAATCACCGGTTTCAAACAGTGTGAGAGAGTGGTGCAGAAGCACATGTCCAGCGTCACGACCTATAGCCTGGCTAAGAAGATTGAACACGCGACAAACTCCGTTACTTCGTTTAGTGAGGTCCCGCTAAAACTCATCTTCTACACCGGCTTTTCGATCTTTGCCTCCGCGCTCGTCTACGCAGCTTTCCTTGTCTTCATCCGGATAGCACTTTCTCAGGCTGTCGACGGCTGGACGTCGGTGATGGTGTCCATATGGTTGCTTGGCGGCTTGGTGATATCGTTTGTCGGGGTTATAGGTATTTATCTTGCGAAGGTGTTTTCGGAAACCAAGCAACGTCCTCATACAATTGTCAGGGAAATATATGGGCGACCCAAGTCAGAGCATTAATGTTAATTACGAGCAGTTCTACGCAAGACGGGCCGGCCCGAAGGTGTACCCGACCGAGTTCGTCGTGCGCACCTTCCTGGCCAATTATCCCTCCTTGAATTTCCGGAAGCCAACCCCCGGAGAACGTGTGCTGGATGTTGCATTCGGTGACGGCAGGAACACAGCCTTCCTCTGTGATCAGGGCCTCGCTGTCAGCGGTATAGAGATCACCCAGGGCATCGTTGACCAAACCAGGCGCAGGTTGCTGCAACTGGGCTATGAAGCCGACCTGCGAGTTGGCCGAAACAGCAATATTCCCTTTGCCGACAACTACTTCGACTATATTCTCGCCTGTCACTGTTGCTACTATTGCGACGAAGGAGATCAGTTGTCCGACAATTTGCGAGAGTACGCCCGCGTCATGAAGAAAGGTGCCTGCCTTGTTGCCTCGGTGGCCTGCCGGTCTTCCTACATATTTGACCGTGCGACCGCTTTGCCGGACGGATCGTTCATGATCAGGAGCGATCCCTACAAAAACCGGGAAGGCTATCGCCTGCACGCATTTTCAAGCAAAGAGGAGATCGACGAATATTTTTCTCCTTGGTTTGCCGCTTTTTCGTTCGGCTTTGCATCTAACGATTATTACGGGATCTCCGAGCGGGTATTCTGGATAGTCTGTCGAAAGACTTGAGAAATGGTCAATCACTCTCCATATTGTTGCATCGCGCCCGGATGTCACCGCGCGCCGCTTTCCCGAAATCCTGAAGGGCTTGTCTGCCCCCACGGGCATTTATTCGCTTTCATTCCGGGAACGACCGTTCCGCTGTTTGCGAGTGAACCCGAGGGTGCAAACGAGTATTCTTTCGATAATGCTGCGGAGTTTCACGACAACGCGCTCCGCTGGGTATTTTCGACCTTTGAGACTGACGAAGCGAGCCTGCGGGAGCGGCTGATTGCTCGTCTGGAGCTCGGAAGGGGGGCCAGGGTTTTGGTGACCGGCGCCGGTGCTGGCGACGATCTGCCGTATCTGGTTCGGGCGTTGTCGGGTGACGGGGAGATCTTTGCGCAAGATATCGCGAAGCAAATGCTGCTCGCGGCCATCTCACGCTATCACGCTGAGTTGCCTATCAGCGGAGTCAACCTTCAGTTCTCCGTCAGCGATGCTACGAATCTGCCTTTTGTCGACGATTTCTTCGATGCGGCCTACCATTTCGGAGGAATCAACCTGTTTCCGAGTATTCCCAATGGTATCGCGGAAATGAACCGTGTAGTCAAGCCGGGCGGGGTCGTCGTGTTTGGGGATGAGGGCCTCGCCCCATGGCTGACGGACACAGAGTACGGGAGGATGCTAATCACCAACAATCCGCTTTACGCCTGCGCTCCCCCGCTGAGCGCGCTTCCCGATACTGCACGGGCGGTCAAGCTGACGTGGGAGCTCAGCAATTGTTTCTACGTTATCGAGTTCCGAGTTTGCCGCGATCCCTTGCCGATTAACGTCGATGTTCCCCATCTGGGCAAGCGTGGTGGCACGATTCGCAGTCGGTATTTCGGCCAGTTGGAAGGTGTTGCGCCGAGTCTTCGTGAGCAGGTTTATGTTGAGGCCGAGCGGCGCGGTGTGAGTCGTGTGGACTATATAGAGTCGGCGCTGCGCACTGCGCTCGGCAGAGACTGACACGGGCCATGAGCAAACTTAAGCGCTACCTGTCCCAGGGCGTTCCCTTCCCTTGGCAGAAAAGGGGGCTGCTCTTCGAGCCGGAGGGTGAGGAATATTCACATGGTTCTCATCCGTGCGCCGTGCACCTCAGGGACGATCTCTATGTAATTGCATTTACACGCAGAGATTCGCGGCAGCGCTCGAACATATTCTTGACTTACGCTACAGCTAGACAAGGGCAGATCTCCCTGCTGGGCAGCCCCAAAGTGGCGCTGTTTCCCGGAGCCGCCTGCTGTTTCGACTGTGACGGCGTCATTAGCGTGTGCTTTGTCAGGCATGGCGGAAATATCTACCTGTATTACGTTGGCTGGCAGAACCTTCCCGAGAGTTTGTGGATTTGTGACACCGGCCGGGCTGTGCTCGAACCTGAACAACTCACGTTGAAGCGAGAGTTCCTGGGGCCCGTCCTCGGCCGCGACAAGTCTAACCCCCTTTTCGCCGCGGCGACTGCGTTTTACGTGTCAGGTGATTCCTGGCAAACGTGGTACAATTCAGGAATACGCTGGGAGAAGACCCCCCAGGGTTGGAAGCACTATTACGGGATTCATTATGCGCACTCGACGGACGGCGTGGACTGGGCTTGCGAGCCGGGTATGTGTCTGCCTTTTGCCGATGAGTACGAATACGCCTTCGGTCGGCCGACCGTTATCCGCATCGACGATACCTATTTCATGTGGTATGCCCACCGAGCTACGAGGGATATAGACACCTATCGGATTGGCTTTGCTTCTTCGTTGGACGGTAGGCATTGGGATAGAAGCGACGGCTTGGCGGGTGTCGATGTTTCGTCTTCGGGCTGGGACAGCGAAATGGTTTGTTATCCTTGTGTGTTCGAGCATGCCGGATGGATGTACATGCTCTACAACGGGAACGGGTACGGCAAGACTGGCTTCGGCGTAGCCGTGATGGAGGTTTCGGAATGACCAAGATTATCTTGGCGGGGAACGCAGTTACGGCCAATATCCTTTATGCCTACTTGCGCGATGATAGGCGCTACCATGTGGTTGGCCTCACAGTTGACGACGAATTCTTGTCTTTGGGCGGGATTGGCGGACTCCCAGCGGTTGGGTTGTCCGAAGTTCCAGCGGCCTTTTCTCCAGAGCAGTACCGGATAGTGATGGCAGCTGGCTACAGCGATCTCAATCGGGTAAGGGAATCCCTGTTTGTCAGGCTAAAGCACGCGGGCTACGCGATTGAGACCTACGTCCATCCCGATGCCCGAGTTTATACGGAACATGCCTTGGGTGACGGTAGCGTAGTGCTTCCTGGCGCGGTAATCGAGCCACATGCAAGGGTCGGTGCCAACACCGTGGTTTGGTGCAACGTGACTCTTGCCCACCACTGTAGTATAGCGGAAAACTGCTGGATTGCGGCCGGAACGGTTGTCTCGGGACAGGCTAAGGTGAAGCGCAACAGCTTCATCGGGGTAAATGCGACGGTGGTTAACAATGTTGTCGTCGGGGACTATAACATCGTCGGTGCCGGTGCCCTGATATCGAAGGACACCAAGTCCTACGGGGTGCATCTTGCTCGCTCGGCTGAGCCCTTCCGGTACTCAGCAGAAGACTATGTGAAGTATTTTGGGGTGTGAAATGGACAAGAGGTTCTTGGCGCTTCTGAGCGAGGTGTTCGGACTGCGCGAGTGTGATATTCATCCCGGTCTCAAGAAGGCCGACGTGGGAACCTGGGATTCCCTAAGGCAGATGGATCTCGTAACAACACTGGAACGGGAATACGAGGTCGCGCTCGACATCCCGGACATTCTGCGCATGATCTCTGTCGCCGGCATCCTGGAAGTGCTGCAGGAAAAGGGAGTTGTTGTTGGAAATTAGAGGGGCGGTCTCTCTGGTTACTGGCGGCGCCCAGGGGCTTGGACTGGCTATCGCGGGCCATTTGGCCGACAAGGGATCTACGGTGGTCGTGGCGGACGTGAATGCGGATGCTTTGGCACGCCTGCCGGGAGGCCTGGAGGGCGTCCGAATGGACGTCACCATTCCCGAGGAAACCAAGGCGGTGACCGCAGATATCCTGGAGCGACACGGCCGCCTCGATATCCTGGTCAATAACGCCGGAATGATATTTAGCGAGCCTTTCGTCAATATTATGAACCCGGCGGCGATGATGCATGACTACGGGCATTTTCGTGACTCTTTGCGAGTGAATCTGGATTCCGTCTTCATCGTCTCCTCCGCCGCTGTCGAGCAGATGGTCCGGCGTAGAATAAAGGGGGTGATCGTCAACATCAGTTCGATCAGTGCACGGGGCAACGAGGGACAGACGGCTTATTCCGCGGCCAAGGCGGGGGTTAATGCCATGACTGTCGCCTGGTCGAAGGAGCTAGGACGCTGGGGGATCCGATGCAATGCCGTCGCACCGGGCTTCATAGACACGGACTCCACACGTGGCGCCCTGAGTGAGTCGATCGTGAAACATGTTCAAAGTAGTACGCCGTTGAGGCGCTTGGGTCGGCCGAGCGAAGTTGCCCAAGCCGTCGCGGCAATCATCGAGAATGACTTCCTGAATGGGGTAGTGTTCGACGTAAATGGAGGCCTGATTATCTGACATGGTCAAGCTGGAAACTGCAGGCTATGCCGCAGCCTACGCGCAGTATCGGACGATCCACTCGTTCTTCCCGCTCATTGGGGCTGTCTTGCTTGATGAGCAGGATGGCGTTGTCTACGCCGACAAAGATGAGGCACCGACGCAGTTCTATGTGGAGCATGCGTTTGGATTCGCACAGATTTTCGGCTCGGCAAATGCGGAATTTGAGACGGAGTTGCAGCGCTACCTGCTCGTGCGAAAGAGCTTCGCGGTCGTTAAGGTAAGGTTGTATACACCCCATTTCCCGGATTTCCTGCGCACGGCGAAGATGGCGTGCTTGCGCGCCGAGCGTCAGCGTTACGCTCTGGGTTCGTCCGGCATCGTGGAGGGCATGGATCTGAGGGGATGCAAGAACGTAAATTCTCGGTTTGTGGATGTCGACCAGAGCAACGTTTGGCAAGTCGAAAGCCGATTTGGGGTGGTAGGGCGTTTTTGGCGAACGCCACGAGACTTTATCGCCAGGGCACATGCGGTCGTGGCATTGGTCGACGAGGAGCCGGTTGCCATTTGTTATGCCGCCGCTGTCGCTGATGGCCGCGCCGAAATTGATGTGTTGACCTTACCTGCTTATCGGCAGCTAGGCTTGGGGCGGCTAGTCGTGACGCGTTTCAACAAGCAATCCAGGGCTAGGGGGTTGACGCCGCTGTGGGACTGTTTTACGAATAACGCTGGCTCGGTAGCCCTTTGCCAAACCGCCGGGTTTGTCTCTGTAGGCGAGCCGTACGCATTCTTTACGATAAACAAATAGGTCCGGAAGCAGGGCGCTATCGTGCATCCTTATCATTATAATCTTGGGACATTGTTTCGGGATGTGGTTGCTGCGTATTCCACACAGCCAGCCTTGCGCTGTGCTGACAGGGAGTTTACCTACGGGGAGCTTGGCGACTGGGTGGATTCTCTTGGCGGATTATTGCTGGAGCGGGGTGTGGAGCAAGGGGACGTCATAGCCATAGGACATGGCAAGCATCCATTGTCGTATGCGCTGATGCTGGCGGCGATTCGTTTGGGCGTTGCCTATGTCAACATTGACCTTGTGTCACCAGTTGCACGGACAGCCCGGATTCTCCAGGTCAGCGGTGCGTGCCAGCTCTTCTTCGATGATCCGACTTGTCAAGACGCGATGTCTGAATTGGCGGCAACACACGGATGTCCCTTGTGGTTGCTGGACAAGGGTACTCTCGCAGGGTGTGCGTCTCCGCAGCGGGCGGAGCAAGATCGCCGCTGCCGGTTGGTCGATGGGGCTTGCATCGCCTACATCATGTTTACCTCGGGTTCTACCGGGGTGCCGAAGGGTGTGGCCGTCACCCACCAGAACGTGCTGCACTTTATTGCCTGGGGGCGGGAGCGCTTCGGGATTTGCCAGAGCGACAATTTTGCAAATCTGAGCCCGATGTACTTTGATAACTCGGTGTTTGATTTCTTTGTTGCGTTGTTCTCAGGGGCATCCCTTACGCCCGTGTCTAGAGCGTTGTTGGCCGAACCTTATGAGCTGGTCACCTATATAGGCCGCCAGCGCTGCACGGTGTGGTTTTCCGTCCCGTCGCTTCTCATGTACCTCATGATCATGAAGGCAATCACTCCCTTAACCCTTCCCGGCTTGCGAGCCATCGTCTTTGGTGGGGAGGGGTATCCGAAAGTCGAGTTGAGGAAGCTCTACGAACTTTTTTCCGGGCAAGCGACCCTTGTGAACGTCTACGGTCCGACGGAATGCACCTGCATTTGTAGTGCCTACGCTCTTCGAGCAGAGGATTTTGGAAAGTTGGAGGGCCTTCCGCCGTTAGGAGTTCTGAATCCAAACTTTGACTACCGTATCTTGGACGACAGAGATCACGATTCCCGCAGTGGTGAACTGTGCCTCATCGGGCCCAACGTGGCGGCCGGATACTTCAACGATCTTGAGCGCACTGCGGCATCGTTTGTCACGATAGGCGACACCAACCGCTTTATGAAACGGATGTACCGCACCGGCGATCTTGTGCGCGAAGAAGCGGGAATGTTGCACTTCGTTGGACGCAAGGATAACCAGATCAAACACATGGGTTACAGGATCGAATTGGAGGAGATTGAGCATGCCTTGGTGAAATTGCCTCAGGTGGATCAGGCCGCGGTAGTTCATTATCGAGTCAGCGCGGCTTATGGTAAGTTGGTAGGCTTTGTTGCCACAAGAAGCGAGTTGGAATCCCGACACATACTTGACCAACTGAGAAGCCTTCTTCCTGAGTATATGATCCCGAGCAAGATTGTCGTTACGGCCGACCTGCCGAAGAACTCGAATGGGAAGGTTGACCGCCAGAAGTTGAAGTGCATGATCGATGGCGTTGCCGAACGTGACATCAAGGCATAACGCGAGCTTTCCGCGGACAGGCTGGCTCTCAAGGGGTAATTGCAGAGCATGAAGGCGTACTTGTTGATACTCCCTGTCGCTCTGCTGGTGGCCTTAAGTCAGTTGATGGTTAAGTGGCGATCCGCGGCATTGGGCGATAACGGGAACTCGGACTTTGTGCAGCATGTCTTTCGGTTCGGGAGTGACCCCGTCATTCTCTCTGCGTATGCCATAGCGCTGGTCTCGACCTTTGGTTGGCTCTACGTGGTCGCTAGACTTCCCCTCACCATCGCGTTTCCCATCTACATCGGTTTGACGTTCGCGATGGTCATGTTGGGTGGATGGGCGCTTCTGTCCGAGCCCATGACAAGCACCAAGTTCTTTTCGGTCGCACTCATTGCAGTGGGAATTGCCCTCGGAGTGAGCGCGGATGCATGACCCATCCGATCAGAATGACATTGGAAGCTGGCTTTTGTCGCTGCGAGCGCGATTCGAGAGCGCCGGACCATCGCTTCTGCCTTTGTTTGATGTTTACGCGGCTGAGGCGATCTTCGGGCGGCAGTACATATCGGCCGATTTGATGGCGCTCCCTGCCGGCGCAAAGGTTCTTGAGATCGGCGCCGGCTCATTCCTGCTGAGCCTTCAGTTGGTCAGGGAAGGTTTTTCAGTAACCGCCGTTGAGCCCACCGGAGGTGGCTTTTCGCATTTTTATGAGATGCGTAAAATCATTTTGGAAGAAGCTGAGGCGAGGGATTTGCGGCTGCACGTTTCCTACGTTCCAGTAGAGGAGTTGGATTCTGAGGAGTGCTTTGACTTCGCCTACTCAATCAATGTGATGGAGCACGTTGAAGATGTCGGGAAGGCGCTGAGGAATGTGGTGAGGTCACTCGTAGTCGGCGGCTCCTACCGGTTCACATGCCCCAATTACTTGTTTCCATACGAACCGCACTTCAACATTCCTACCCTTTTCTCGAAGGCTCTCACCCAAAGAGTCTTTGGACGGAAGATATTTCGCGGTCAGCGCATGGCGGACCCTGTGGGAACGTGGAAGTCATTGAACTGGATCAACGTGATTGAGGTGAGGCGGATTCTCGGAAGGCAGCCAGAGCTCAGTGCCAGATTTAATCGCTTCATGCTCGTCACGACACTAGAACGAATCGCTTTTGATTCGGTATTCGCGGCACGCCGCTCCCCGCTTATAAGGCGCTTTATCTTGCAGCTTGTTCGTTTGCGAGCGCACAAGCTTCTTGGGGTCCTTCCGGTAAGTTTGCAGCCAATTATAGATTGTTCGATCGTAAAAGAGTTCGATTCGGGGGGCCCGACGTGGCGGAGGTAACAAGCGGCATCAAGGCAATTCTATCCTATCCCGCCGTTTATGCGTGTTTTCAGTTCCTCATGGGTGGTAACAAGGCCAGAGCAGCCTTTGTTGAGGAATTTATAAGGCCGGAGCCCGGGATGCGGATTCTGGATGTGGGCTGCGGTCCAGCGGGCATACTGGACTTCTTACCCGAGGTCGAGTATTGGGGCTTCGACATCTGCCAACCTTACATTGTCCAGGCGAAGGCCAGGTTTCCGCAACGGGGGCACTTCGCGTGCAAACAACTTGAGGCGGAGGACCTTGTTTTGTTGCCGAAGTTCGATCTTGTGCTCGCTTTGGGGCTGTTACACCACTTGGACGATTCGCGTGCGGTTGAACTAGTGCGGCTGGCGGGGGAGGCACTGACCCCTACAGGGAGGTTTGTAAGTATTGATCCCTGTTTGGACCCTTCTCAGGGCTTTCTGGCGCGTTTCTTGGTACGCAACGATCGCGGGCGCAATGTGCGCAATCGGCAGGGGTATGAATCGTTGGTGAGGGAGGTTTTTTCCTGGCAGCGCGTCGAGGTTCGCCACCAAGTCTGGGTCCCGTACACCCATTGCTGCACGGAGTGCCAGAAGTGAGCAATCTATCGGACTCACAGATGGGAGGCTTTCGGTGAGTAGCTGGAAAATCCCATTCAACAGGCCGTACATGACCGGCAAGGAACTCTACTATATTGCCGAGGCGAAGTTCGGCAACATGCTTGCCGGTGATGGTCCATTTACCAAGCGTTGCCATCAATGGCTCGAACAACGAACGGCTTGTGTTAAGGCTTTGCTTACTCATTCCTGTACCGCAGCTCTGGAGATGGCCGCGCAGCTGGTGGACATTCAGGCGGGTGATGAGCTAATAATGCCATCGTACACTTTCGTTTCGACTGCGAATGCGTTCGTCCTGCGGGGTGGAGTGCCCGTATTCGTTGATATTCGTGAAGACACGCTGAATCTTGACGAACGTTTGATCGAAGCGGCCATTACTCCGCGTACAAGGGCGATCGTGCCGGTACACTATGCGGGCGTCGCGGCCGAGATGGACGCCATCATGGCGATCGCGCGGGGACATGGTTTAAAGGTCGTCGAGGATGCCGCACAGGGCGTCATATCGAGCTACAAGGGACGCGCTCTTGGCAGCATTGGAGACTTGGGCGCGTACAGCTTTCATGAGACGAAGAACGTGATCTCCGGAGAGGGCGGAGCTCTCTTGGTGAATGAACCTACACTAGCGTTGCGGGCGGAAATCATCCGTGAGAAGGGAACTGATCGGAGCCGCTTTTTCCGGGGCGAGGTTGATAAATACACCTGGCAGGAGGTAGGCTCGTCCTTTCTTCCTGGTGAGCTTATCGCAGCGTTTCTTTGGGCTCAATTAGAGGAGGCGGAGAGGATTACGGACGACCGCTTGGCGAGTTGGGCGCGCTACCACGCATTGCTGGAGCCGCTGGAAGCGATGGGCCTCCTTCGCCGCCCGATTGTTCCGGAAGGTTGCCGGCATAACGCGCACATGTACTATGTGCTGCTTGCGCCGGAGATTGACAGGCAGTGGGTACTGGATGCCCTGAAACAGGAGCAGATCTACGCGGTATTTCACTACGTTCCCCTCCACTCGTCGCCAGCGGGGCGGCGTTACGGGCGAGCCATTGGTGGATTGGAGGTCACCAATAGATGCGCGAGAAGCCTCCTTCGGTTGCCATTGTGGGTGGGTCTCAGCGAGCCGCAACAGAAGCTCGTTGTCGCGGTGCTGGGAGATGCCTTGGTGAGAGCTCGCTGACTTCAGTTGCGCATGTAGTGCCGTCATGTTGCGCTGGCGCGCATCCGTCCAAGGACCGCTCTGGCGAGATGAGTCGGGGAGGCGCCGAAGGGGAGCGACGCAAAGGACCGAGGAGGAAGAGCTGAGCGGACCACATTGACACTCGGCCACGAGAAGTTGGGCGGAGATTCGAACGGGGTCTTGCCCAAACGACCGGGCACGCACGGAACCGTCAACGCAAACAAGACCATTACCGGAAGGGCTAGGCGGAATCACATGCCCAAGGATCAGGGTGCAGGTGGCGCCGGCCGGAATGCCAAGCGACGAGACACGGGCGGAGTTGCTGCAGGAGGACGACACTTTTCCTAATCAACTCACCAGCGCTCACGACAAGTACGGCTATGTGGCTGTTGGCGGGGAAGTTCTGGGGTGCCTAGTTGGCACTACCGAGGTGTGGGGAGGGCTTGGCCGGCGCGACGGTTTCGAGCAGCGGCTGCTTCTTTGGGGTATGGCGGCCGGGCCGGGGCTACCAGTCTCAGTGCATTCTGGCCTCGTGGTACGGGATCCCGCGGGCGATCCCGAGGACCACAAACTAGAATGATGGTAGTGGGTCAAAATGGGAAGGTGCGTTTCTTGAGCGAAAGATTGCTTTGGTGACGGTGTTGATTTCGAAGCCTATACAATTCCTTAAAGGCGGCAGGGATGCAAGACTGCTTGTGCTGAGTTATTTAATTGCGCACGGCGGCGTCTTCTTCATATTGTCGGCAATTTACTGGGACGATTGGGTGCTGTATAACCATGACGCCGGAGACATATTGTCGCGGTTTGCCATGGCCGGTACCCCATTTGGCCTTGTTGGCCACATGCACGCCTTCATGCAGATTATCGGGCCAATTGGATACAAGCTGTCTTCATTTTGCCTGTACCTGGGATCGATTGTTTTACTATCCAGGCTATTGATCCGGCAACGATGGATCTCCGTGGAGAACTGTTACGTTATCGCGCTACTCTTCGCCGTATTGCCATTTAACTTTTCAAGGGTAATGGAAATAGCACTTCCCTATGCGCTCTGCAATTTTCTGTTCTTCTTGGCCTGGCATATATTCCCGCAGCATAGAGTGATGGCGCTGCCGCTGTTTTTCCTTGCATTCTTTATTCCGTCCTTCTTGGTATTTTACCTGTTGCCGGTCATTGAGCTTGTGGTGCGGGATTTGTTTGCAGATGGTTTCCGTTATCACGCTGGGGTGTTGAAGAAGCTCTCGGTCTGGACCTTCAGGAATTCCATGGTAGTCGCATTGCCTTTCATATTCTACCTGATCAAGATCAAGTACTTCCAGGCGTCGGGGCCTTACGCGGGTTACTACGAGGGGTTTGGTCTGGAGAAGGTGTGGCCGGCGCTCAAGATTGTCTATTCCGATTTTTTGGGGCAGGATGTCTCGGTTCCGCTGTTGATTATTGGGCTCGTGCTGGGGCTCGCCGTTCTCCCTCGAATGGCTGCGCCCGTGCCGAATGCTCGTTTGTTGGTGGTGGGTGCAATTGCCATCGCGTTGGCCCTTTTCCCATATCTGATTTTGGGATTGGCACCAGTCTTCGACGAGTGGCCTGCAAGTCGCCATCAGTTGTTGCTCCCCCTGGGGTTTGCGTGTGTGGCAACGGGGGTCGCCGGATACATGAGTGCCGGGTGGGCTCGTGCTCTTGTCGGATTGATTCTGGCGATATCTCTTGCGATGAATTGGAATTTTTACTATCTTGCTTATCTGGACTGGAGCAAGCAGACTTCTGTACTCGCCTTTCTGCGGGATAGTGATTTCAAGGAGGCTTCCGTAATTTTGATTGACGACAGGACGGAGGCAAGATTCAGGCGTACGCTTGGGTTTTACGAGTGGAGCGGGATTGTCAAATTGGCTTACGGCGACCAGATGCGATTTGCGATGCGTAAGGAGGAATATCCGAACTACTTGAGCGGACAATACGATCAATATTTTGTTTCGATGTACAACGCTGGGCAGCATGTGCGCCGGGAAGATAATGCCGTGCGGGTGTTGGTAATCGATTATGTCAAGCAGGTTGGGGCGCCACCGTTAGCATTCGGTCGCCAGAGCTATTCAATCCGGCTTGCGCCGCTCTTGGCTAATTGAGGAGGACACGATGCAAACTGTACTCATTACTGGCGCCTCAGGGTTTGTTGGCAACGCTGTTTGCGGCGCGCTGCTTGAACGGGGCGACAATGTGCTGGCGATGGCCCGCAGACCGCTGTGTTTTTCTTCGCCGCGTCTGGAGACGTTGCTGGTAGAAGACATCTCCGCAGTACCTACCAGTGACTTCGACGTGCTTTCGCGAGTCGATGCGATTGTGCATTGTGCGGGCCGTGCCCACAAGCTCGAGGACGATGCGTTGGATTCGTTGAATGAATATCGGCGAGTTAATACGGACCTCACCGTCACTTTGGCACGGGCGGCGGCGGATGCGGGTGTAAAGAGGTTTGTTTTTGTCAGTTCCATTGGTGTGAACGGAACGCGCTCCAGCGCCAGCCCGTTTCGCGCCGAGGATTTGCCCGCACCTGCCACCCCGTACACACGCTCCAAGTTGGAGGCCGAGGAGGGTTTGTTGTCGCTGGGTCGGGAAACCGCGATGACCATCCACATCGTTCGGCCGCCCCTTATTTATGGTCGAGACGTGACGGGCGGCAATTTGGCTTTGCTTGCGAGGCTCGTGAGCAAGGGCTGGCCCTTGCCCTTTGGGGCGCTGAACGCGCCTCGCAGCTTTGTCGCCAGGGACAATGTGGTGGACCTGTTGATCCACTTGGTACAACACCCCGCTCCGCCCTCCGGCGTGTATCTGGTAGCAGATTCAGAAACCGTATCCACGACGATATTCATCAGGGCGATGGCCGAGGCGATGGGCTTGCGGGCTCGGCTTGTTCCGGTGCCGGCGCGGCTTTTGGAGTGGATGGCCAATCTGGTCGGGAGGGGAGAGCAGATCCGCAAGATGGCGGTCCCCCTGGCGGTTGATATTTCGTCAACTTGCAGTCGGTTGGATTGGGCCCCGCCCGTGACGATGGCGGTAGCGATGCAGCGTGCATTCGGTGCTTGTGTCTCCGACGATCCCACTCAGGACAAAACGACGTGAGTAAAGTGTTCATCATTGCAGAGGCCGGCGTTAACCACAATGGGAGCGAGACGATGGCCATGCGACTCGTTGACATTGCTGCAGCCAGTGGTGCTGATGCCGTCAAGTTTCAGACATTCTCTGCTGACAAGCTGGTCGCCAAGGGAACACCGAAGGCGGGTTACCAGACGCGTATGACCGGTGCGGGCGATCAGCACAGCATGTTGCGCGCTCTCCAACTTTCCGATGCGGCCCACGAGCGACTTGCGGTGGCGTGTGCCGAAAGGGGCATCGAGTTCATGTCCACCCCGTTCGACGAGGAGGCAACAGATATGCTCCTCTCGCTGGGGATGAAACGGATCAAGGTTCCTTCTGGAGAAATTACCAACCTGCCGTTCTTGCGTTTTCTCGCGCAGAAGGGCGTGCCGTTGATTCTGTCGACTGGCATGGCGGATATGGGCGAGATCAGGACCGCGATTTCCATAGTCCGCCAGGTTTGGTCGGCCCTGAACCGCGATGTGGCTGCAGAGCCCATGACGGTGCTTCACTGCACATCGAACTATCCGGCCGAGTTTCAGGACGTCAATCTACGGGCGATGGTGTCAATTGCGGACGAGTGTCGGATTCCGGTGGGTTACTCAGACCATACTCGGGGTATTGCAGTGTCTACCGCGGCGGTTGCGCTGGGCGCCGTGATAATCGAAAAGCATTTTACGATCGACACCAATCTTCCTGGCCCAGACCACAGCGCATCGCTGACGTCGGAGGAACTGACCTCCCTGGTCCAAAGCGTCCGCGCGGTGGAACAGTGTCTTGGTGGTTCGGAGAAACGCCCTACGGCTTCGGAACTGCCCATCCGGGCACTCGTCCGGCGAAGCGTCACGCTGATGGCAGATAGGAGGGAGGGCGAGGTGATTCGCAGCAGCGACATTGCGCTGCTGCGTCCCGGCACCGGCATCGCACCAGCCGATCTGGAGAAGGTCATCGGCAAGCGGCTCCAGCGCGGCCTGCTGGCCGGAACGACTCTGCAATGGTCAGACTTGGCATGACACGCAAGATTTGCTACGTCACAGGTACGCGTGCCGACTTCGGCCTGATGCAGTCCACCCTATGCGCCATCTCCGAGTCCCCGGAATTGACTCTCGACATCCTTGTCACGGGCATGCACCTGAGCGCGGCACATGGCTACACTCTGAGCGAGATTCGCTCGGCAGGGCTGACTATAAGAGCAGAAGTCCCGGTTGACCTGGAACCCGCCACAGGCGCCACGATGGCGCGCAACATAGGCGAAATGATCGGCAAGTTCGTCCAACATCTGGAGGTGAATCGCCCTGACTTCGTGATGCTCTTGGGGGACCGAGGCGAAATGCTCGCTGGCGCGATCGCCGCTATCCACTTGAACGTTCCAGTGGTCCACATCCACGGTGGAGAGCGGTCGGGCACTGTCGATGAGCCCGTTCGCCATGCTATATCGAAGCTTTCGCACTACCATTTTGTGGCTACGGAAGCCTCTCGTGAGCGCCTGATCCGGATGGGGGAGTTGCCTCCCCATGTTTTCGTCACCGGCGCGCCGGGCTTGGACGGCCTGGAGTTACTTGCCTCCCAGTCGAGGGAGGCGCTATGCGACTCACAAGGCCTCGATGCCAGTCGTCCGGTGGTATTGATGGTCTTTCATCCAGTCCTCCAGGAAGCCCAGTCAGCGGGCGATTCGACTCGGATAATAATGGAAAGCTTGGCCCTGCGTCGTTGCCAGGTCGTGGCCCTCTTGCCGAATTCAGATGCCGGAAGCACCGACATCCGCAACGTGCTGCTCGAGCATATGACCGATCCCGATGTACGGATACTGACCCATTCCCAGCGATCCGGATTTGCATCATGGATGGCATGCTGTGATGCACTGATCGGCAATTCCAGCGCCGGCATCATCGAGGCCGCCACGTTCGGAACCCCGGTCCTCAACCTCGGTTCGCGACAGAACCTCCGTGAGCGTAATGCCAACACCATGGACGTCGCGCTGAACAGGGACGAAATCCTTGCGGCACTGGACCGCGCGCTGAGCCATGGCCCATGCGTCCGTGCCAACGTCTACGGTGACGGAAATGCCGGGCAACGCATTGTGCGGCTGTTATCCTGTTTGCCGATTGACGCGGATTTGATGGCAAAGACGAATGCCTACTGAAGTTGTGCACGTGCTCGGTGCCGGGGGACACTGTCGCGTCGTCATTGACGCGCTGTTGTGCTGCGGCTGGTTGCCTTCCGCCATTCGCGTCCGCGACGACCGCGCCGTGCTCGCGGGCTCCAGACTGCTCGGTTGTGTTGTGCATTCGCCAACGCGCCCAGGAATTCCCTTGAGTGGCAAAGTGCACGCTGCCGTGGGGGCAGGTGCGATTCGCGAGTCCCTCCTCGCTAGTTCTGGGCTTGAGCGAACGGATTGGCTGGTTGTCCTGCATCCTCGGGCAAGCGTGGCCGCTTCGGCAACCCTGGGCGAAGGATCCTTTGTCGCTGCACAGGCTGTCGTCGGACCCTGCTCCCGCATCGGCGTCGGCACCATTGTCAATCATGGCGCCGTGGTGGATCACGACTGTCTTGTCGGTGAGTTCTGTCATGTCGCGCCACTCGCCTCATTGGGTGGTGGCGTGCACATCGGCAGAGGAGTCCTGATCGGCGCAGGCGCAAGAATTCTCCCGGAGGTAACGATCGGCGATGGTGCCATTATCGGCGCGGGCGCGGTAGTCGTCGCCAATGTGCCACCGGGTCAGACTTGGCAAGGTGTACCTGCGCGCCCTTCACACAAAGGACAATGATGCACGATATCGACACTCTGACGGTCAATCGAAAAACGAGCCTGCGAGAAGCACTCTCCAAGCTCGACCAGACAGGCGCCGGATTGTTGCTGCTGGTGGCGACCGACGGCTGTTTCGAGCGAACAGTGACGGACGGCGATCTGCGCCGTTTGCTGTTGAAAGGGGCGAGTCTGGACAGTTCCCTCGAACACATGCCCTTGAAACAGTCGCATGTGATTGCTCAGGGCGCTACCCGCAGGGACGTTCTCGATCGGATGAATCAGCACGGAATCAACCACTTGCCGGTTATTGACGAGAATAACCAGGTCGTTGATGTGCTCGACCGGAAGGAGATTGATACACAGATTCTGCTCTCCACCCCCCACATGGGGGACGCAGAACGCGAGTATGTCGAGGAGGCTTTTCGCACCAACTGGATTGCGCCCCTGGGGCCTAATGTCGATGCCTTTGAGCGGGAGTTGGCCGAAAAGGTCGGCATCAGCCATGCGGCGGCACTGTCGTCGGGCACTGCCGCTATCCATCTCGGGTTACGCATACTGGGCGTCCGCCAGGGAGACAAGGTATTTTGCTCGACGCTGACATTTGCGGCCAGTGCCTACCCCATTGTCTATCAAGGGGCCGAACCCGTTTTCATAGACTCCGACGAAAACAGCTGGAACATGTCACCTATGGCGCTGGAATGTGCGTTCGAGGTCGCCAGGAAGGAGGGCTGGATGCCCAAGGCGGTAATCGTCGTTAGCCTGTACGGGCAAAGTGCGGACATGGATCCGCTCATGAGTCTATGCGAGCGTTACGGGGTTCCCGTTTTGGAGGATGCGGCCGAGTCCCTCGGTGCAAGCTACAAGGGTAAAGCCAGCGGCACTTTTGGTCGCATCGGGGTCTACTCGTTCAACGGCAACAAGATCATCACGACGTCAGGCGGCGGAATGCTGGTATCGGACAATGCCGATATCGTATCGAGAGCGCGCTATCTGGCTACCCAGGCACGCGATCCCGCCCCGCATTATCAGCACTCGGAGATTGGCTTCAACTACCGCATGAGCAATATCCTGGCCGGCGTCGGCCGCGGGCAGTTGCATGTCTTGGACAGCCGGGTCAAGGCCCGACGTGAGGTGTTTGCGTCCTACCGAAATGAACTGTCCGATATTCCTGAAATCACCTGGATGCCGGAACCCGATTGGAGCTATTCCACGCATTGGTTGACTGCCTGTACGATCTCTCCTTCCTCCGGCATCACGCGGGTTGAACTCACGCAGCGAATGGCTGCCGACTTGATTGAAGTTCGACCACTCTGGAAGCCAATGCACCTGCAACCGGTGTTTGATGGTTGCCGCTACTTCACGGCTGGTGGCGACTCTGTGTCGGATCGGCTCTTCGAACAGGGCCTGTGTTTGCCGTCGGGGTCGAACATGATGCCCGATCAGGTGGGTCGCGTCGTTTCCGTCATCAGAAAGTACTTGCGCTGAGGCGTGCCATGAAACGGCTCTTCGATGTCTTTCTGTGTTTGCTGGTCATCCCAGTGCTGCTGTTGCCGATTTGCCTGGTTGCCATGGCCGTGCGGTTGACCTCCAAAGGGCCAATACTCTACTGGTCTGATCGGGTGGGTACGCACAATCGCTTGTTCCGGATGCCCAAGTTCCGGAGCATGCGATCGGACACCCCCGCCATCGCCACGCATCTGTTGACGGAACCAGCGATCTACCTGACGAGCATCGGCCCCTTGCTGCGCAAGAGCAGTCTTGACGAGCTGCCCCAACTGTGGAGTATCCTGAAGGGAGACATGAGCTTTGTCGGGCCACGCCCCGCGTTGTTCAATCAGGATGATTTGATCGCCTTGCGGACCCAGTTCGGCGTGCATGAACTGGTGCCCGGGCTGACGGGTTGGGCGCAGGTCAACGGGCGAGATGAGTTGCCGATTCCGGATAAGGTCAAGCTGGACCTGGAGTATCTCCAGCGACAGACGCTCGCGTTTGATATCAGAATACTCTGGTTGACCTTTGTGAAGGTTTTGCGGCGCGACGGGGTGTCGCACTGATGCAACGCTACCTAATCGTTGGGATCCGCAGCGTCGTGACAGCGAAAGTACGCCGACGGATTGCTTGCGGGTGCCTGCACCAAGATCGTGGGGCGGACCTTGCCCGGCCCCATCACTAATGGAAGCGCTGAGCCAATGTTAGAAGCGTTCTTGTCGTTGCCGAGAAGGCATAAACAGGCCATTGCCGTAGCCGCTGATTTCGCGTTGCTCATGCTCGCCTTTTGGTCGGCGCTGGCACTGCGGTTCGAAACTTGGAATCCGCAACTGGCCGGTTATGGGTGGCAGATGCTGGCGGCACCACTGGTCGCGATTCCGGTCTTTGTCCGGCTCGGTCTGTACCGTGCAGTCACCCGTTTCATGGAGGATCGAGTCGTATTCGTGGTGGCCGGCGGGGTCACTCTGTCGGTTCTGCTGGTGGCGGCAATGGCTGCGCTCACGCACTCGTTTGGGCTGTCGCGTGGCGTCTTGGTGATCTACTGGCTGTTGGCCACCTTTTACGTCGGTGCCACGCGTTTTTTGGCGCGCAGTTTTCTCCTTCGCGCCGAGCGAGGGCAAGATGATCGTAAGCGAGTAGCGATCTACGGTGCGGGTCAGGCCGGAACGCAATTGGCCTATGCGCTACGGGCCGGGCGCGAGTATCTGCCAGTGGCGTTCGTTGACGACAACCCTGCCAAACAGAAGACGGAGGTGGCAGGGTTAAGGGTTCATGCGCCCCACAAACTGGCTTCGCTGATAGCCAGCAAGCGGGTCGACGAAGTATTGCTGGCCATTCCTTCAGCAAGTCGGGCAAGGCGAGCCGAGATTATCGAGGCCATGGACGGCTTGCATTGCAAGCTGCAGCTCGTGCCAGGCATAGCTGATGTGGTCAGCGGCAACGTTACGGTTGACGTCATCCGGGAGGTCGAGATCGAGGACTTGCTAGGCCGGGAGTCAGTTGCACCCGATGACACCTTGCTGGGGCGGTGCATCACGGGGAAAACGGTGCTGGTCTCCGGGGCCGGCGGTTCGATCGGATCGGAACTCTGTCGCCAGATTGTCCGATTGCAGCCCTCGCGCTTGGTGCTGTTGGAACGTTCCGAATTCGCGTTGTATTCGATCGAGCAGGAACTGGCCTCGTTGTGCGCGCGCCGCAACCTGTCTGTCGAACTCATGCCCGTGCTGGGGTCGGTTACCCACCAGCGCCGCAATGAATTGGTGATGCGGAACTCTGGCGTGCACACGGTGTACCACGCCGCAGCGTACAAGCATGTGCCGCTGGTCGAACACAATCCCATCGAGGGGATTCGCAACAATGCCGTCGGTACACGGCGGCTGGCAGAAGCGGCGCTGGCGGCGGGAGTGGAAACCTTCGTGCTGATTTCAACCGACAAGGCAGTGCGCCCGACCAACGTGATGGGCGCCAGCAAGCGGCTTGCCGAGCTGATCTTGCAGGCGTTGGCGCGCAAGAGCGGAGGGACGACTCGCTTCTGCATGGTGCGCTTTGGCAATGTGCTGGGCTCCTCTGGTTCGGTGGTGCCGCTCTTCCACAAGCAGATCGCGGCGGGCGGACCGATCACCCTCACGCATCCAGATATAACGAGATATTTCATGACCATTCCCGAGGCGGCGCAACTCGTGCTTCAGGCGGGGTCGATGGGACAGGGTGGCGAAGTCTATGTGCTCGATATGGGTAAACCGGTTAGAATCCTCGACCTTGCTCGGCGGATGGTGCACCTGAGTGGCTTGGAGTTGCGCGATCAGGCGCATCCCGACGGCGATATTGCGATTGATGTTGTGGGCTTGCGGCCCGGGGAAAAGCTCTACGAGGAGCTACTCATCGGCGACAACGTGGAAGGCACCTCACATCCGCTGATCATGCGAGCCTACGAGCAGGAAGTGCCGTGGGCGGTACTGATCGAACGGCTTGAGAGTCTGGACAAGGCCAGCCGGGAGTTCGATTACGAGAAGGTGCTGGCCATTCTCGGCTTGCTGGTCGAGGAGTACACCCCGGCTCGCCACGGTGATGGCGAATTGCTGTGGCGCACAATGAACAGACCTGCCAAGGGCGGCGCGGTTGTGCATTGAACATTCTGGGAATCTGGATTGATGAACGAAAACGGAATGAGGCAAGACGACGAGGTTCCGCTGTTCGTCTTGTTAAAGAAACTCCGGGCCGGCTGGCTCTACGTGCTTGGGGGCTCGGTGCTTGGACTGGTTGGAGCCTACCTGGCGATTGTGATCCTCCCACCGACATTCGAGGCCGTTGCCATCATTCAGGTTGGGCAGGTGGGGCAGGTTGGCGAGCCTGGGCAGGTTGTGCAGCTTGGGCAGGCTGGGCGGGTCACTTCCCTGCCCGTCGAGCCTCCGACACAGGCGATCGAGCGGATGCGAACCGCCACTTTTCAGTGGGCGCTGGCCCAAAGTTTGGGCGACCAAGCTTGGCTTGACGCATTGTCACGCTCTTCAACCGCCACAACGAAATACATTTCGCTACAGTTGGTAAAAGCTTCAGTTGTTCCCGGCGCTGCGCCTCTGATCGAGTTGAAGACGCGCAGCGACAATCCACATAGCGCCAAAAAGATTGCCGAGGCGGCAGTTCTGGAACTGGCAAAACGGCAGGGTGAAATTGCGAAGCCGCTGATCGAAAAAATGCGGATCGACCTATCGATTGCCAAAGAGAAGCTGGCGAGCGCTGACAAGGAAGTTGAAAAACTCAATATGCTGCTTGCGAACGTCGGGGTCAAAGATGACCGCTTTACCCAGCTTTCACTAATCACCTCGCTGCGCGTTCAAAAGGAAACCGACGCGTTTTCTCATCGCCAGACGATCATCGCCTACGAGACGGCTTTGTTGCCACCGGCGACGCAACCGGCCAGGACCATTGAAGCCGTTTTCGTGGGCGAGGAGCCGGTTTCGCCAAAGAAGCCCGCGTTCCTCGCCATAGGCCTGATCGGTGGCGTGTTGGCGGGTATGGTTTCGGCGTTTTTCTTCAATGCCAGGCGGCTAGGGAAACGGGAAGGAGCCTAGTCAGGGGTCCGTGGCCAGTCGCAGGAAAATCAGGGCCTCGCCACTCGGAATGCCTAATCCGGGCCCCGTTCGTGCTTGTTTTTAAAGACATTTGCGGAAACCTCGTCCATCCAAAGCTCGTCTGCCAGAGCCTACGCCAACGATTCGGCCAGAGATACGACCTCAAAGAATGCGGGAAAAACCACGATAGTTGCCAACAAATCATATGGTTGATGGACTAGGCGTCATATGCCATACGAGTGGTGAGGCCCTGGCAGGAAAATATGAACACGATCGAACAACTGCGGCTCAGCGGTCGACTCCCCAGCCCGAAGGGAGTGGCTTTGGCGATCATGGAAATCACTCGGCGCGAGGAAACGACTCTCGACGAGGTGGCGCGGGTGGTGCAGAGCGATCCCGCCCTGTCCAGCCGCCTCTTGCGCCTGTCCAATGCCGCGGCGCGCGGCCGGCCGGTGGTTTCCATCAGCGAGGCTGTGATGCGCCTGGGCATGGCGACCGTGCGTCGGCTGGCAATGGCGTTCTCACTGGTCGACCAGTATCTGGAAGGCCCTTGCCCTTCGTTCGACTATCCGGGTTTCTGGTCGCATTCCCTGTTCATGGCGGTCGCCAGCCAGGAGCTGGGTCGGTTGCTGCCGGCCGCCTCACCGGACGAACTGTTCGCCTGTGGATTGTTGGCGCAGGTCGGCTCGCTGGCATTGGTCACCGTCTACCCTGCCGACTACGCGAAGCTGCTGACGGAGTCGTGCCATGGCGTGGCGCTGATGGAGCTGGAGCGCAGGCGGCTCGGGGTTGACCACAGCGAATTCACGGTCGCCATCATGGCCGACTGCGGCATCCCCAAGGCCCTGACGGAGCCCGTCTATTACCATGAAGTGCCCGAGACGTCAGGCTTTGCGGAGGGCTCCCGGCCTTACCAACTGGTCAATCTGCTCTTCCAGGCGCGCCGCATGGCCGATCTCGGTCGTTCGGCAGTGACCGAGCGCCACGGCAGCATCTCCGAACTCATGCTCCTCGGCGGCAAGATCGGTCTGGACGCGACGGCCCTCGGTGAGGTGTTCGACCAGGTGGTTCGCCAATGGCAGGAGTGGGCCGAGTTGCTGAAAGTGCCCGTTGGTCATCTCCCTTCCTTCAATGCCATGGCCAATGCTCCGGTGCCGCGTCCGGAGCAGGAGGCCGCGGCAACCGGCACTCGCCAGGTGGTGTTGCTGGTGGAGGACGATCCCACCACCAGCATGATGACCGAAGGCGTGCTCTCGCACCTTCTTGGCTGCACCGTACACACCGCCGAGAATGGCCGGGAGGCGCTCGCCCTCGCTCTCGAGGTGACGCCCCAGATCGTCGTCACCGACTGGCTGATGCCGGTCATGGATGGGCTGGAGTTCTGCCGCGCCCTGCGTTCCACCGACTGGGGGCAGTCGATGTATGTCATCATGCTGACCGGCGAGGAGACGGAAGAGAAGATCATCGAGGCCTTCGAGGCGGGCGTAGACGACTACGTCACCAAGCCGGTGAATGTCCGCGCCCTGAGCGCCCGGATGCGCGCGGCGCTGCACTACGTCAAGCTGCTCGATGCCTGGGAGCGCGACCGCGCGCAACTCAAGCAGTTCGCGGCTGAGCTGGCCACCAGCAATCGGCGCCTCGAACATGCCGCGATGACCGACCTGCTGACCGATCTGCCCAATCGGCGGGCCGGCATGGAGTCGCTGGCCCGGTTCTGGAGCGCCTCCATGCGTACGGGCCAGCCTGTGGCGGCCCTGATGATCGACGTCGATTTCTTCAAGTCCGTCAATGATCGGCATGGTCACGCGGTCGGCGACCGGGTCCTGCAGGAAGTGGCCAGGGCCATCCAGAGTGCAGCCCGCAAGGACGACAGCGTCAGTCGCATTGGTGGCGAGGAATTCCTGCTCGTGTGTCACGACGCGGATCCGCGGGCTGCCCTGCTGGCGGCCGAGCGTCTGCGCCGGATGGTCAAGGCCCTGAAGATCAGCGTTGGCGGCGTGGACATCCAGGTATCCGTGAGCGTCGGCGTTGCGAGCCGGGAAGCGGGCATGGAGAGTGAAGACGACATGCTGCGCGCCGCGGACAAGGCCCTCTACGCCGCCAAGAATGCCGGTCGGGACCGGGTGTGCCTCTTCGCTCTGGGCAAGGCACGTTGCGCTTGAAAGCGGAGCGCCATCCCCGCACTTCCTCTCCGCGGCGAGGGCAGAGTGTTTCCTCGGACGGCGCCGGCGGTCAGGAACCGGCTTGGCTTGGCCAGTGGCCGCCGTTCGCTGGCCAGCCATGCGCGTGCGCGTGACGCCTGCGCTGCGCTGACCGCGCCAGCCCATCGAAAGCGATCCATGTCCGACATCCCCTCGCCAGCCACCGGCCTGCCGGCATTCGTGCCGGTGATCGCCGTCTCCCTGCTCAATCGCCTCGCGCGCGAGCGACTCGAAGCGGCCTTTCCCCTGTGCTGGGTCGCCGGCGAGGTCTCGAACCTCAGCCATGCGGCCTCCGGGCACGTCTACTTCTCACTCAAGGACGCCGCGGCGCAGGTTCGCTGCGTCATGTTCCGCAGCCGAACGCAGCTACTCGGCTGGCGTCTGGAAAATGGTCAGCATATCGAGGCGCGTGTCCTGGTGACGCTCTACGAGGCGCGTGGCGACTTCCAGCTCAACGTCGAAGCGGCGCGTCGGGCCGGCGTCGGCAACCTCTACGAGAAGTTCCTTCGTCTCAAGGAGAAGCTCGAAAGCGAGGGATTGTTTGCGAGCGCCGGCAAGCGCCCCTTGCCCGGCTTCCCGCGCCGCATCGGCATCGTCACCTCGCTCCAGGCGGCTGCCCTGCGCGACGTCCTGAGCACGCTCGCGCGTCGCGCACCACAGGTCGGCATCGTCGTCTATCCCACCCTGGTGCAGGGCGAAGGCGCCGCGTCGCAGATCGCCGAGAGCATTCGCATCGCCGGCGAGCGCCGGGAGTGCGAAACGCTGATCGTCTGCCGAGGTGGTGGCAGCATGGAGGACCTGTGGGCTTTCAACGACGAGCTCGTCGCCCGTGCCATCCGCGCCTGTCCCATTCCGGTGGTCAGCGGCATTGGCCACGAGACAGACTTCACGATCGCCGACTTCGCCGCCGATCAGCGTGCGCCAACGCCTACCGCCGCCGCGGAGCTGGCCGCCCCCGAGCAGCTCGTTCTGCTCGCCCGGCTTGCCGCCCGGCAACTGGCCCTGCGTCGCAGCGTCGACCAGCAGATCAACCAGCGCGGCCAGCAACTCGACTGGTTGACGCGCCGGCTCCAGCACCCGGCACAGTATCTTGCGCATCAGCGCGAGGTTCTGCGCAATCAGCAGCGCCAACTCGCCGCCGCCCTGTTGCAGGCCAGCGCCCGGGCACGGACGGCGCTGGCCGACCTGAGCCGTCGACTGCTGCTGGCTCGCCCGGAGACGTCGCGCCGCACTGGTCAAGTCGAAGCGCTGGCGGCGAGGCTGCGCGGCGCGTGGCAACAGGCTGCGCAGCGCCAGGGTGCCGACCTCGCGCGGCTGACGGCCAGTCTCGCGCACCTCAACCCCGCCGCCGTACTGGCGCGCGGCTACTGTGTCGCGCTCGATGAGCGAGGACGGATCGTTCGCGATAGCCGATCTGTGGAACCAAGCCAGCGGATCGCTGTCTTCTTCGAGCGCGGACGAGCGGATGCCGCGGTGCTGGCGGTTTTCGCCGACGGTGGCCTGGCCCCGGCTGTAGCTGCCATTGCCAGCAAGGCAGGCCCCGAATAGAATCCGACAGTCAAACGACACGAAAAAGACAGCAAGGCGCCTGCGCTCGCCGATCCCTATCGCCTGATAACGACCTCACGGAGAACACAAATGGAACATCAGCTGCCCCAATTGCCCTTTGCCATGGACGCCCTTGCTCCACACATGTCCAGGGAGACTTTCGAATACCACTACGCTAAACACCATCAGGCCTACGTAACGAACCTGAACAATCTGATCAAGGGCACCGAATACGAGGCGCTCGACCTCGAGGCGATCATTCGCAAGGCTCCGGCCGGGGGCGTGTACAACAATTCGGCGCAGGTGTGGAATCACACCTTCTTCTGGAACTGCCTGACGCCGAATGGCGGTGGCGCTCCCGGCGGCGCGCTGGCGGCCGCGATCGACGCCAAGTGGGGCTCGTTCGCCGAGTTCAGCAAGGCTTTCCAGGCGTCCGCCGTCGGCAACTTCGGGTCTGCCTGGACCTGGCTGGTCAAGAAGGCCGACGGTTCTGTGGACATCGTCAACATGGGTGCTGCCGGCACGCCGCTGACCACCGGCGACAAGGCCTTGCTCTGCATCGACGTCTGGGAGCACGCCTACTACATCGACTATCGCAACCTGCGGCCGAAGTACGTCGAGACCTTCCTCGCGAGCCTGGCCAACTGGCGTTTCGCCGAGCAGAACTTCGCCGGCTAGGACGCCTGCGTCCGCTGGACAACAAGAAACCCAGGCCCGGCTCTCCGCGACCTGGGTTTCTGGGAGTCCGGCAGGCTCAGAACGGGATGTCGTCGTCCATATCGTCAAAACTCGGCGTTTTCTTGGCGGGCGCCGAGCGTGCCGCACCGCTGGCGGGTGCGGCAGAAGAGGGCATGCTGCCGCCGTATTCGCTCTCACTGCTGGCCGGCGAGCCCATGCCTTCGCGGCTACCGAGCATCTTCATTTCGTTGGCAATGATCTCGGTCGTGTAGCGCTCGTTGCCGTCCTTGTCCTGCCACTTGTTGGTCCGGATGCGCCCTTCGACATAGATCTGGCGGCCCTTCTTGAGATACTGGCCGGCCGTCTCGGCCAGCTTGCCGAAGAAGACGACGCGGTGCCATTCGGTGCTGTCCTTCAGCTCACCCGATGCCTTGTCACGGAAGCGGTCGGTAGTCGCCATCCTGATGTTGCAAATCGCGTCGCCGTTGGCCGAATAGCGGGTTTCCGGATCCGCACCAAGGTTGCCGACGAGAATCACTTTATTGACCGAAGCCATGTTGCCTCCCTGAACGGTGAAGGAAAAGAGCCAAGCGTCATTATAGAGGCTTAGGCAGCCTGTTGCCGGGTGCGCAGCGGCGGTATCGACATTGACAGACCCAGCATCAGCCAGACCAGCGCCAGCGCTGCCCCACCTGCCCAGACGGCACCGGGGCCGGCGTATTTGGCCAGCACGCCGCCGAAGACGCCGCCGAGAAACAGTCCGAGCGCCTGAGTGGTGTTGTACACGCCGAGCGCCGCGCCCTTGGCGTGCGGTGGCGCAATCCGCGAAATCAGCGAAGGCTGCGTCGCTTCGAGGATGTTGAAGGCGACGAAGAAGAGCGTCAGCCAGAAAGCCAGTCCGTAGAGCCCTGCCGAAAAAAGGCCGAAACCGAACTGAACGAGCAGCAGCAGCACAATCGCGGCGTTGAAGATCAGTTTCATGCGCGAGAAGCGCTCGGCGACGATGATCGCCGGCACCATGATCACGAAGGACAGCAGCAGCGCGGGCAGGTAGACCTTCCAGTGCTCGGCGACCGGCAGGCCGCCGGTGCTGATCAGCTCGGCCGGCAGCAGCACCCACATCGCGGTCAGCATCAGGTGTAGCGCAAAGACACCGAAGTTCAGGCGCAACAGCTGGCGATGCGCGAGGACTTCGACAAAACTCTGCCAGGTGGGTTGGCGCGGTACCGCGGGTGCGGCAGGCACCACCCTGATGACGACAAAGATGGCCAGCAGGGCGAGAATCCCGGTCAGCGCGAAAATGCCGGGCATGCCGATGCTGACGAAGAGCAGCGGTGCGCCGACCATCGAGATGGCGAAGACCAGCCCGATCGACGAACCGATCATCGCCATCACCTTGGTCAGATGCTGCTCACGCGTCAGATCGGCAGCGAGTGCCGTGACCGCCGCCGAGATGGCGCCGGCACCCTGCAGCACGCGGCCGGCGATGACGATGTAGATGTCGCCGGCGAAGGCGGCAACGAAGCTGCCGACGACGAAGACAACGAGCCCGAAGACGATCACCGGTTTGCGCCCGAAACGGTCCGAGGCCGCTCCATAGGCAATCTGCAGGCAGGCCTGCGTGAGGCCGTAGGCGCCAAGCGCAATGCCGACCAGCGCCACGTCGTTGCCGGAAGGCAGCTCCTTGGCGTAGATCGCAAACACCGGCAGGATCAGGAAGAGGCCCAGCATGCGCAGGGCAAAAACGGCCGCCAGGCTGACGCCGGCGCGCTTCTCATCGCTGCTCATACGGTCGGTGGTCGAGACGGACATGGAGTTTGCTGCCGGACTGCGGAATTGCGTATATTAGCAGGTTTGCCCACGGCCCTCCGGCCAGCAGCCAATGGACGAGACCCGAGAGATACGCATCCGCGGCGCACGCACGCATAATCTGAAGAACGTCAGTCTCGACCTGCCGCGCAACCGGCTGATCGTGATTACCGGTCTTTCCGGTTCGGGCAAGTCGTCGCTCGCCTTCGACACGCTCTACGCCGAGGGGCAGCGGCGCTATGTCGAGTCCCTGTCGGCCTACGCCAGGCAGTTTCTGCAACGCATGGAAAAGCCCGACGTCGATCTGATCGAAGGGTTGTCGCCGGCGATCTCGATCGAGCAGAAGGCGACCAGTCACAATCCGCGCTCGACCGTCGGCACGGTCACCGAAATCCACGACTACCTGCGCCTGCTTTTCGCCCGCGCCGGTACGCCCTACTGCGCCGAACACCAGCAGGCGCTGGAAGCGCAAACCGTCTCGCAGATGGTCGATCATGTCCTGGCGTTGCCGGAAGGCACCCGCCTGATGATCCTGGCGCCGGTCGTTGCCAACCGCAAGGGCGAGCAGCTCGAGCTCTTTGCCGAACTGCGTGCGCAGGGTTTTGCCCGGCTGCGCGTCGATGGTCAGATCCACGAGATCGACGCCCTGCCCAAGCTGGCCAAGACGCACAAGCACACCGTCGACGTCGTCGTCGATCGGCTGAAGGTCCGCGAAGACCTGCGCCAGCGCCTCGCCGAATCCTTCGAGACCGCGCTGCGCCACGCCGACGGTCGCGCGATCGCCTACGAAATGGATAACGAGCGCGAACATTTCTTTTCCGCCAAGTTCGCCTGCCCGGTGTGCTCCTACTCCATACAGGAACTCGAGCCGCGGATTTTTTCCTTCAACAGCCCGATGGGCGCCTGTCAAAAATGTGACGGTCTGGGCGTCATCCAGTTCTTCGACCCGAAGCGCATCGTCGTCAGGCCCGAGCTGTCCCTGGCCGCCGGCGCGATTCGCGGCTGGGACCGACGCAACCCCTTCTACTTTCAGATGCTCTGCTCGCTCGCCGAGCACTATGGTTTTGCCGTCGACACGCCGTTCGACGCACTTCCCGACAACGTCAGGCAGGTCGTCCTCTACGGTTCCGGGCGGCAGGAACTGCCGTTCAGCTACGTCAACGAACGCGGCCGGCCCAGCGTTCGCCACCATGCCTTCGAAGGCATCGTCGTCAATCTCGAGCGACGCTACAAGGAGACCGACTCGAACGCCGTTCGCGAGGAACTGGCCCGCCTGATCAGCAACAGGACCTGTCCCGCCTGCCACGGCAGTCGCCTGCGCGAAGAGGCGCGCAACGTGCGCGTTGGCGTGCGCGCGAGCGCACGCACGCTGCACGAGCTCAATCGGCTGCCCCTCGCCGAAGCGCGCGCCTATTTTCTCGCCCTCCAGCTTCCCGGCAACAAGGCGCAGATAGCCGAAAAGGTGCTCAAGGAAATCGTCAGCCGGCTGCAGTTCCTCATCGACGTCGGCCTCGACTACCTGTCGCTCGACCGCTCTGCCGAAACGCTGTCCGGCGGTGAGGCGCAGCGCATCCGTCTCGCCTCGCAGATCGGCTCGGGGCTGACCGGCGTCATGTACGTCCTCGACGAACCGTCGATCGGCCTCCACCAGCGCGACAACGAGCGGCTCCTGAAGACGCTCAAGCGCCTGCGCGACATCGGCAATACCGTGATCGTCGTCGAACACGACGAGGAAGCCATTCGCGGCGCCGATTACGTCGTCGACATCGGCCCCGGCGCCGGCGTCCACGGGGGCTACGTCGTCGCCGAGGGCGTTCCCCAGGCGATCATCGACAATCCGGCCTCACTGACCGGTGATTTCCTGGCCGGCCGCCGGTGCATCGCCATGCGCGCCGTCAGGCGCCAGCCGGAAGCCGGGCGAGTGCTGCAGATCATCGGTGCGCGCGGCAACAACCTCCGGGACGTTTCGGTCGACATCCCGCTTGGCCTGCTCACCTGTGTCACCGGCGTCTCCGGTTCGGGCAAGTCAACGCTGATCAACGACACGCTCTACACGGCAGCCGCCAGGCATCTCTATGGCGCCAGCAGCGAGGCCGCCGAGCACGACCGCATCGTCGGTCTCGAGCACTTCGACAAGGTGATCAACGTCGACCAGAGCCCGATCGGCCGTACGCCACGCTCCAATCCGGCCACCTACACCGGCCTGCTGACACCGATCCGCGAACTCTTCGCCGGCGTTCCGGAATCCCGCTCACGCGGCTACGGGCCAGGCCGCTTTTCGTTCAACGTCAAGGGCGGGCGTTGCGAGGCCTGCCAGGGCGACGGCGTGCTCAAGGTCGAAATGCACTTTCTGCCCGATGTTTACGTTCCCTGCGACGTCTGTCACGGCAAGCGTTACAACCGGGAGACGCTCGAAGTCCAGTACAAAGGCCGCAACATTCACGAGGTCCTGCAGATGACTGTTGAGGTGGCGCGTGCCTTTTTCGACGCTGTGCCGGTCGTCGCCCGCAAGCTGCAGACGCTGGTTGACGTCGGTCTGAGCTACATCACGCTCGGTCAGGCGGCGACGACTCTTTCGGGTGGCGAGGCACAGCGCGTCAAGCTCGCCCTTGAACTCTCCAAGCGCGACACCGGCAGAACACTTTATATTCTTGACGAACCGACCACCGGACTGCATTTTCAGGATATCGAGATGCTGCTGACGGTGCTGCACCGCCTCGTCGATCACGGCAATACGGTCGTGGTCATCGAACACAACCTCGACGTCATCAAGACGGCCGACTGGCTGATCGACCTCGGGCCGGAGGGTGGCGCCGGCGGCGGACGAATCCTCGCCGTCGGCACCCCCGAACGTGTGGCTCTGGTGGAGGAAAGCCATAGCGGCCGCTTCCTGCGGCCGCTACTCATGCGCCGGCGCGAGGCCTCTGCGGCCCGCCTGGGCGAGTGAAGGTGACGCAGGCGCGGCGGCGGTCGCTGTGGGCGTCCCAAACGGCGAGGAAAGTCGCGCCGAAGACCTGAGAAACCGTCTTGTCGGCGCTACCGGCAGCCGGAAACGCGAAAAAACTTGTTTGGCAACCATGGATTCCGTGACAGAATTCACCTTCCTGCAATCTTTTTCCTTTCCTTCGTAGACGTCCTCGAAATGCGGGCATACAGATCGAGGAAGACCTTCACCCATCATAGGAGATAACATGAACAAGTCCGAACTGATCGACGCGATTGCCGCCCGAAGCGAACTCTCGAAAGCGGCGGCAGCAAAAGCGCTTGACGCCGTGATCGAGACGATCGTGGACAGTGTTGCTCAGGGAGAAACGGTGACTCTGGTTGGTTTCGGTTCCTTCAAGGCCAGTGGGCGTGCTTCGCGCGAGGGCAAGAACCCGAAGACCGGGGAGAAGATTCACATCCCGGAAACCACGGTTCCGAAGTTCTCCGCCGGAGCGACCTTCAAGGCGCGAGTCGCCGGCAAGGACGTATGACTTTCTCACGCAGC
>JGI24212J29972_1018388_pt1 | contig 40817 bp, 1 predicted proteins | sample EnhBio_Anaerobic_FD_29972 | JGI IMG/M metagenome (IMG submission 29972)
AACCGATAGAAGAGGATAAGCATCTCGATCAAAAGGATCAAGAAAGGAAAGAAACAATTAAATCGATCGATAAAGAAGAGCCGCAAACGGTTGAAGCTCAACAGCCTGCAACGATCACGGAAGACACGCGAAAAGATTCTCAAGTAACTTCAGCACCTGCACTAGCTCATCAGCCTACACCAACTACGACGACCTTAGAAGAAGTCAAAGCGATGGATGATCAATCAACACAACCTTCTACAACTACAGAAAAGAAAGAAGATAAATTAGTAATCGAAGAGCAAGTTTCTACAGAATACAAAAAACCAGAGCAAATTACACCGATTTCACCTGCACCTGTTACAGAAGAAAAAACACTGGATACTACCAAGCCCTCGGCGAAACAAGACGATAAAGCAGTTCCAGTACAGCAAGAACTTGATCAATCTGCATCAACTAAAGCAACTGTTGATGAAGTGAAACCATCTCCTAAGACAGACGATCAAATAACTCCAGCACCGAAACTAGAACAAAAACCGAAAGAACTTGAACAAACTACATCAGTTACGGCTATTATCGAAGAAGCGATTGTGACAGATGATAAATCGGAACAAACTGTTCAACCGATCGAAAAGAAAGACGAAAAGGTTACACCGCAACAGACAAAGCCTGCTGAAGTTGAGAGACCAGCTTCTACTGAACAACCTCAAGCTTTAGCGCCTGTCACAGAAAACAAATCGAAACAACCTGAAAAGTCAGTACCAGCTCACGCTACTGTGGAAGAAACACCGAAAGATGCGGACATACCTATCACTAAAGAACCTGGTCAATCGGTCGAGGAAAAAGTTGATCAGGCTGCACTTACAGGAAGAAAAACTGCCGACGTCGAAGAACCAGTTCTTGCTGCACAGCCTTCAGCCTCAGCCGTCATGGCAGAAAAACCAAAAGAAGTTGCTCAACCTGTACCAACTACAGCTGTTGTTGAGGACGTCAAGCCGAAAGAGGATGAATCGAAAGAGTCTGTTACTCTGGTCGAGAAGAAAGACGAAACACCTGTACCGCAAGATGCAAAGGCTGTCGAAGCAGAGAAATCAGCTCATGTTGCTCAACCTCAATTTATAACGGCTATCGCAGAAGAAAAACCAACTCAAGTGGCGAAACCAGAAGAGAAGCCGAAGGAAGCTAATCAAACTGAATCTGCTACAGCTGCCGTGGAAGAAGTGAAACCGAAAGAAGACAAAGCAAAACAACTTGTTAAACCAGTCGAAAAGGAAGATGACAAGCCTGCAGCACGAGATAAAAAACCTACAGAAACGGAGAAACCAATTCCTTCCGCGCAAACTTCAGTCGAACCTGTCTTAGAGGAAAAACCGAAAGATGCAGACAAACCAATCGGTAAGAAAGATGATAAAAAGCTTTCTGTGCCTGAACAAGAAAAGAAAGCAGCAGAAGTTGATCAACCTACACAAATTACAGCTGCTGTAGAAGATCCTAAACCAAAAGATGATCAATCAAAACAAGGTGCTAAACCTACACGAAAGAGAGACGACAAGGTCACATCTGAAGAAACAAAAGCTGCCGAAGCTGAGAAAACAGCTCTTGTCGCGCAATCGCCAGCTGCTGTCGTCGTGGAAGAAAAATCGAAAGTCGATACGAAAGAACCTAAAAAGAAAGACGATAAATCCAAAGCAGTCGATCAACCTGCACCAGTTACAGCTGTTGCAGAAGATGTTAAACCAAAAGAAGAAAAAGCAAAAGAACCCGCTAAACCAATCGAAAAGAAAGATGACAAGCCTGTTCCAGCTGCGAAACCAGAAGATAAAACCAAGACAGTCGATCAACCTGCACCAGTTACAGCTGTTGTAGAAGATGTTAAACCAAAGGAAGACAAAACAAAAGAACCCGCTAAACCAGTCGAAAAGAAAGACGCCAAGGCCGCAACTACCGAAGTGAAAGCTGTCGAACTTGAAAAATCAGCTCCTGTCGCACAAACTCAAGCGGCTGCCGTCGTGGAAGAGAAACCAAAAGACGACAAGAGAGAATCTAAAAAGAAAGATGACAAGCCTGTTCTAGCTGCGAAACCAGAAGATAAAACCAAGACAGTCGATCAACCTGCACCAGTTACAGCTGTTGTAGAAGATGTTAAACCAAAGGAAGACAAAGCAAAAGAACCTGCCAAACTGGTCGAAAAGAAAGATGACAAGCCTGTTCTAGTTGCGAAACCAGAAGATAAAACCAAGACAGTCGATCAACCTGCACCAGTTACAGGTGTTGTAGAAGATGTTAAACCAAAAGAAGAAAAACCAAAAGAATCTGCCAAACCAGCCGAAAAGAAAGACGCCAAGGCTGCAACTACCGAAGTGAAAGCTGCCGAAGTTGAGAAATCAGCTTTTGTCGCGCAATCTCAAGCAGCTCCTGTTGTGGAGGAAAAACCAAAAGATGATAAGAAGATAACTGCTAAGAAGAATGAACAAGCTCTTCCAGCACCGAAAGCAGAAGAAAAGCCGAAAGTACCTGATCAATCTGTCCCAACTACCGCCGTTGTTGAGGAAGTAAAGCCCAAAGATGATAAATCCAAACAACCTGCTAAATCTGTCGACAAGAAAGACGGCAAGGCTGAACCATTAACGGCCAAAGCTGTTGAAACAGAGAAACAAGTTACGGGCGCACCCGTCACTGAAGAAAAACCGAAAGAGGATAAGAAAGCATCGACGAAGAAAGATGATCAAGTTGCACCAGTTACAGCTGCCGTAGAAGAGGTGAAACCGAAAGATGCTAAATCAAAACAAACTGGTAAACCAATTGAAAAGAAAGATGACAAGACTGCAACTACGGAAGTCCAAGATGTCGGAGCTGCACCCATCGTAGAAGAAAAACCCAAAGATGCTGACAAATCTGCTGCTAAAAAAGATGATAAAGTTTCTCCGACACAAAAACAAGAGCAAAAACCGAAGGATGGTGATAAACAAACTGGAAAGAAAGATGAAAAATCAGCACCGACGAAGCAAACAATTACTACTCCTGTTCCACAAGTGCAGACAGAACAAGTGGAAAAACCAAAAGACGAAAAGGCAAAAGAAGCAGGAAAAGCAGTTCAAAAGGAAGACAAACCTAACGAAGTCGAAAAAGCTGTGGAAACGGCAGCTTTGACCGATGAAAGTAAACCGAAGGTTACTGATAAACCTGCTGCGAAGAAAGATCAAAAACCAAAAGAACCAGAGAAACCAGCAGCAACAACAACAACAACACAACCGACTGCTGTTGCGGCTCCGGTGCCAGAAGATAAATCTCGTGAAGCTGATAAGCCAGCAGGCAAGAAAGAAGCAGATAAAACAGTTTCGACACCTGTTGTAGAGCAAAAGCCGAAAGAAGCAGTTGTTCCTCCAGTAGAAGAAAAGAAAACGAAAGATTCAGGTAAACCTACGGGTAAAACAGAAGATAAAGCGGCACCAACTGGTGAAGAACAAAAATCCAAACAAGCTGAAAAGCCAGGAGATAAGAAAACATCGACGAAAGTTGAAAAGAAAGAAGATCAATCGAAACAAATTAGTCAATCAAATGTTTCGAACGAACCACAGAAGATGTCAACAACTGATGAGAAGAAAGAGGAAAGCTTATCTGTGCAGAAAAAGATGGCCGAATCCAGTGAAGAGCAAAAGATTGAATCAATCGATAAACAAAAGAAAACAACTCCAGTTACGACAAAGAAAGATGGTAAAGCTGAAGCAGTTCCTTCACAAGCCACTCCTTCCGAACAACAGATCTCGACAAAGCCGAAAGAATTACCACAGGTTGAAGCTGTGAAAACGGCTGAAGCTTCATTGATGGCTGCGCCGGATTCACCAACGAGTCAAGTTGAACAAGATTTTCTTCGACCAAATTTTACTCTTCGTCTTAAACCGACAACAAATGCGACAGAAGGTGATAAACTCAAATTAGAAGTTCGTTTTATTGCTCAACCTGAACCAACAATCACTTGGTATTCAAAATCAGATATTCTTCAACCTTCATCTAATGTTCATATCGATCAAACTCGTGATGTTCATATGTTCTGTTCGATTTTAACTTTTGATAAAATCAGTCCAGAATATGATGGCAAAATCAAAGTTGTAGTTAAGAATGATCTTGGTGAAGTTGTCAGTGCAACTCAACTGACAGTGAAAAAATCATTGAAAACAACAACACCAACGAAGAAACAAATTACCACAGCAACAGAAGCAACGAGCGATGAGACATCGTTAACGACAGCGAGTACGACTGAAAGTCAGTCGACATCTCAACGTCGTTCAAGTGGTTTAGTTATACCTGAAGGCAAACCAACGTTTGCTCAACAATTAGAAAGTGAATTATTGATTAATGAAGAAGAACCATTAACTCTGGAATGCATCATCACGGGCAATCCATTACCAGAATTGATTTGGTTATTCAATGATCGGAAGATTCTTCCGGGCGATACTTATGAACGTCAAAGTGATTCATTAAATGCTCATACTGTTCGTCATCGATTAATTATCGGTGCTAAACAAAAGAAATTAGGTGTTTACAAAGCTCAAGCACAAAATACTTTCGGTCATACGATTAGCACATGTCAAGTGAAGAAATCGACACATTCGATTGATCAACAGAAAAAAGCAGCGTTTCAAGAAGCGGAATTACAAGCACCAACTCCAACTGGTCCTCAACGACGTCGTTCAAGTGTAACACCCGTTGCTGCACCCGTTCCACCGGTGATCGTTCAAGGTTTGACCAATGTTCAAGCTGATCTCAGTTCACCATGTTCATTGACATGTAAATCGAAAAATGATACGGAACAACAATGGCTCAAAGATGGACAACCGATTGGTGGAGCACAATCGAAAGATCCAAATATTCTGACGAAAACTGATCGTTCTCAGGATGAAAATATTCATGTTTTAAATATTAAACAATTCAAACAAGAAAATTCTGGAAATTATGAATTGATTTTGAAAAATGCAGTTGGACAAGTGAATAGTCAAGGACGTCTCGATATGAAAGGCGTCCCACCAACATTTACTCTTGAACCAAAATCAACGGCTGTTGTCAAAGGTAAAATGGCCGAATTCAATTGCCGAGTTGATGGAAGTCCAAAACCTCAGGTTCAATGGTTTCTCAAAGGTCAATTATTACGTACTGCTGGAAAATTTTCTGTTCTTGAAGAACGTGGACTTTCTATTCTTCGTATTAATAATGTTACTGATGCTGATGCTGGAACAATTAAATGTCTCGTTAAAAATTCTTTAACTGAAATTCAACGTGAAGTTCAATTAGAATTGACTGGTGAACAACGAGCACCGACAATTATCGATAAATCAAAATCAGCTGAAATTAATATTGGACAAACGATCGAATTTTTTGCTAAAGTTTCTGGTGCTCCGATGCCTACAGTTACATGGACACGAAAAGGTATGACCATTGAAACAAATGAACTCTATCAATTACGACAAGACAATGATACACATTATTTACTGATTAAACAAGCTGTTGCTGATGTTGTTGGAACTTATGTTATCACTGCTGTGAACTCGGCTGGTAAAGTCTCAGCAGAAATGGATTTAACGATTACGGGTCTCAGCACTCTATTCGAACGAACATTACGAGATACCACTGTCAATCAAGGCCGTCCATTTACTCTTGATTGTGAATTAAATATTAAAAACGGTGTTCCAACCATTGTTTGGATGAAAGATAATCAACCGATAACAAAATCGGATCGAATTATTCCCTCAGTCAAAGGCAATAAAGTTCATGTTTTAACTGTAAAACAAGCCGTTGCTGCTGATGCTGGTTATTACAGTATCAAAGCTACATTAGGCAATCAAACGAGTACATCCGATGCTCAAGTTCTTGTTGAAGTTCCACCAACAATCGTTCAAATTCCTGAAACAGTTTCAGTTGTCGATGGACAAGATTGTGAAATCAATATTGAAGTTGCTGGTTTACCATCACCAACTGTCAAATGGTCCTATCGAGCTGAAGATATTAGTAGTAATGCTCGATACAAAATTACAGCTAATGGTAATAAACATCAGTTAATTATTCAACATGCGACTGCTCAAGATGCTGGAGATTATCAAATTATCTGCACGAATAATCTCGGTCGTATAACGGGCAAAGTCGATGTAAAAATTTCAGCACCACCGATCATTACTGAACCATTGAAAGATTTGTTCATTCCAATTAAACGAACAGCTCGATTAGAAACACAAATTCAAGGTTTTCCTGAAGCAAAAGCAACATGGTCAAAAGATTCGATTCCGATCGATTTTTCAACGACATCCGGTCGAATAACAGCTGAAGAAAAACGGGGCATTTACGCTTTAGTGATTAAAAATATTCAACTGGATGATGGTGGTTTCTACGTTTGTACAGCACAAAACGCTTTGGGAACGGTGAAAACATCGGCAACATTGACCATTGAAATGGCACCTGTATTTTTACATAAATTAGAAAAATTGGAAGGCGTTGAAAATTGTGATATCGATATTCGAGTACAAATCGCCGGTTATCCGAAACCGAAATTAGATTTTTCATTTAATCAACGACCTCTCGATTTAACTGGACGATATTCATTGAGAGAAATGAAAGATGGGTGGTACATTTTTACGATCGCCAACGCCAAAACATCTGATGCAGGTTCTTATTCATGTACAGCAACGAATTCACTTGGTCAAGCTTCTTGTGTTGGCAAATTGACTCTCTTCCCCTTGTCTGCACCGAATTTTACAAAAACATTGACCGATGCTTTGTTTCCTGTCGGTGGCGTTTTGAAAGCAGAAATCAAAGTCAGTGGTTTACCTTCACCTCGATTAACGTGGTTGAAGAATGGTCAAATTTTTGAAGAAAACGAACGAATTTCGATCGTTTTCGAGCCGAAAAATATGTCGTGGACATTAACAATTCGAGATTGTCAAGAAACAGATACGGGTGTTTATGAATGTCAAGCGAAAAATCCAGGTGGAGAAAAATCAACCAAATGTACGATTACGGTCTCGGGTGAAACGCCAGCTTTTCTTGATACACCCGAAAAAGTTAGTTGCTTAGAAGGACAGACAGCTGTATTTGGCTGTCGAGTCACTGGTGATCCGTATCCACGAATAACGTGGTCAAAAGGCAAAGCGAAACCATTTACAGAAAATACGGCGAAATATTCGTTGTATTACGACGAAGATTTAGATGCACATTTCTTTGAAATTAACGAATGTTCAGAAGCCGATACTGGTATTTATATGGTTACATTACAAAATACTCATGGGACCGTGACAAAACCTGTTTCGTGTTTCATGGCGAATAAACCGGAAGAAGTCATTGATTATAAGACTGTCTTGAAGAAGATGGAAGCCATTCAACGATCTGGACAAGGTGGCCCTGATTGGGGAAAATTGAAGAAAGGCAAAGCGATTGCTAAAGGTCCTGGTGATCCTGGTTTACAATATCAATTGAAACATTTTGAATCGTCTGGTGAAGCTCAAGCTCAACAATTTGATCAAGCACAATCAGTTGATCTTCTTGGTTTAGCACCGGGTGAATTAGGTGCTCGCCGTCGTTCACGATCAGGTCAAGGTACAGCTGAAGGTGCTGAAGGTGACGATGGAAAAGGTTTAGGAGCATCGACTGGTAAAGCGGGTAAAGGTCGTCCAGCTCCAAAATTAGGCTCCATTAAATTTGTCAAAGAACTAACGGATATCACTGTATTGGAAGGTAAAACTGCTGCCTTTGAATGCGCTGTTTCCGATGCTGAAGCGGTGGTCACTTGGTTGGTCAATGATAAAACTCCTGATGCTGAACGTGGTCAAATCTTAGCTGTTGGTAAAACACGACGACTTGTTCTACAACATTGTCAATTAGATGAAGATCAACTCGTCGTAACGGCAATACTCGATGAAATCACCAAATGTAGTGGAAAACTATTTGTTAAAGAAGCTCCATTTGAATTTGTCGAACCATTAAAACCACATAAAGTGAAACAGGGAGCTAATTGTGAATTAGAATGTACAGTCAATAAACTGAATGTTGCGCTTGAATGGTTCAAAGATGATCAACCGATTACCGATATAAAAGAAATTGTCGATGGTTTTGTACATAAATTTATTGTTCCAAATGTTCAAGACAAAGATAAAGGAACTTATGCAGCTAAATTTGGTACTGCTCAAACTAATTGTCTGGTCGATGTCTTAGGTCCACCACAAATCGTTACTCCACCAACGGATTCAATTTTAATTCTTGGTCAATCTGTTACTCTAACAGCAACGATCATTGGAAATCCTAAACCTCAAGTTTCGTGGATTTATAAAGGTCAACCATTGAAACAGAGTGCAACTAAATATCAAATGGATGCAAAGAAAGATGGATTGTATACATTGACAATTCTGAAAGGTGATAATGCTGATGATGGACAGTACACCGTCTTTGCTGAAAATACAGTTGATAAAGTTCAAGCTGAAGCTAAAGTAACGGTTTGTACGAAACCAAAAGTTGATAAAATCGCTGATGTTGCGGTAAATATCGGTGAAAGTGCACGTTTACAATGTCAATTCTCTGGACAACCGACACCAACCATTGCTTGGTTCAAAGATGGTAAACCGATTTCAATGGAAGATACACGTGTGACAATCACTGCTGAAACTCCAACTCTATCGGTCTTAACGATTAATAATACAACGATGGAAGACAAAGCGGTTTATTCAGTCAAAGTCACGAATACTGCCGGTGAAGCTGAAGGCAAAGCAAATTTAAATGTGAAACCTATTAAACCAACAATTACACGAGATCTCAATGCCACATATACGGGCACTAAAGGTGAAGAATTGATACTTTCAATTGCTGGTACGGGTAATCCGTATCCAACTTGTCAATGGTTTAAAAATAACACAGAAATGACAATTAATCCAGCAGATGATCGAATTCAATTTAAAGATGAACCAACAACCAACGAATACTTCTTAATCATTAAAAATGCTGGTCAAGAAGATATTGCTGAATATCAAGCTCAATTGACGAATGCTGCTGGTCTCGTCAAATCGAAGAAAACAAAAGTATCGGTACAAAAACAACCAACATTCGTTCGAAAACCACAATCAATTACGATCAATCAGAACGATGTCGCTCAACTCGAATGTCAAATCGATGCTCTTCCTCAAGCGAAAGTCACTTGGCTTATCAGTGGAAAACCTGTATCACCTAAAGATGGTTATGAAACATCGTTCGATGCTAAGACAGGCATTGCTACATTAAGTGTAAAGAGTGCAACAACCAAACATGCAGGTTCTATTACTGTCAAAGCTGAAAATACTGTTGGTAGTGCTGAAGAATCAGCAGAAATCAATGTTCGTTCAGCACCAATCCTTCTTAAACCGTTGACGGATGTCGAAGTTGTGACGGGTACTGATGCGACATTGGTCTGTGAAATTCAAGCATCGCCACAAGCAACAGTCCAATGGTTCTTCAATGGACAACCATTGACGATTTCATCTGATAAATATGAACTCGTCTACGATGCCAAGACGAATCAATACAAATTAATCATTAAAAATGCCACATCAGAAAACATTGGAAGTTATCGTCTTGAAGCTTCGAATGAATTTGGACAGATTCAAACAGAAAGCAAATTGAATGTGACAAATGCACCCAATTTCATTGAAGGTCTTCAAGATCGAACTGTTGTAGCACGAGAAACAGTTGAATTGACGGTTAAAGTGATTGGTACACCACAACCGATCTTAACATGGTTGAAAGGTGGAAAAGAAATTAAAGCTGATGAAAAGAAATTCTCCATTGTACCTATTGATAAAGAAGGTCAAGCAAAATTAATTATCAAAGATGCAGCAGAAGAAGATCAAGCGTTGTATTCGTGTGTTGCCAAAAATAAACTTGGAACAAGTCAAACAGATGGTCATTTGAAAGTCTCAGCACCTTTACAATTTATTCAGCCATTACAAGATACAGATGTGCTCAATACACAAAATGCAGTATTAACATGTGAAGTTCAAGGTATTCCGAAGCCAACCGTGAAATGGTTCTTCAATGAAACTGAACTTCGATCAACACAAAAACAAGCGATTGCAGTCAAACAAAATATTCACACATTGACAGTGAATCGTGCTGATTTAACTGATGCTGGAGTTTATAAAGCGGTGGCAGACAATGGCAGTGGGACACCAGCGGAAACAAGTTGTACACTGACTGTTGGAAGCAAACCAAAAGTTGAAGGAAAACCAGTTGATGTGACTGTGAGTGTTGGTCAACCCGCTGTTCTTGAATGTACATTCTCAGGTTCACCGAAACCTGATGTTACTTGGTACAGAGACAATAATCCGATCACTGCCGATGATCATGTTACAATTCACGAAGATAAACCGAATGTGCATTCGTTACATTTCGGTGCATCAACATTGGAAGACAAAGGAAGTTACACATGTAAAGCGAAGAATCGATTTGGTGAAGTCGATGCGAAGATCAATTTGAACGTTAATTCGATTAAACCAGCGATTGTTCGCGATTTGACAGATCAACAAGTTATCGAAAAAGGAAAACCATTGGAATTGCAAGTGGAAATAACGGGCACACCAACACCACAAATCAAATGGTTCAAAGGCAACGAAGAAATAACATTAGCCACACATCCCGATTATCAATTACGATTCGATGAAAATCAAACATATACTTTATTCGTTGAAAATTGTCTACCTGAACATCAAGCTGATTATTCTGTTCAAGCGACCAATCCAGGTGGAACAGTGAAATCGAAGAAAACGAAAGTTTCCGTACAGAAGAAACCGGAATTCATTAAGGCACCTGAATCACAAACGGTCAACGAAGGACAACCAACGATCTTTGATGCTCAAATCGATGCTTATCCACAAGCGAAAGTCACTTGGCTTAAGAATGGCAAAGCTTTGACACCTGATCTTGCTTTCGAAAGTCAATTCGATGCAAAAACAGGTCAAATTACATTGAAACATAAAGGAGTGACAAATAAACAAGCCGGAGAATTGATTTGTCGAGTTGAAAATACAGCTGGTTCAATTGAAGTTCCAGTCAATCTCGATGTTCAAGCCGGTCCTGTTGTGACGAAGAAACTTGTTGATCAAGAAGTGCTGATCGACAATGAAATTCGTCTGACTGCTGATATTGCTGGCTCGCCAACACCAACGATTTCCTGGTTTCGCGATGATGTTCCAATCAACGCAGATGAAAATCATATCTTCGAATCTACTGGTACAACTCATACATTGATTTTTCGTCATACTAAAGCAACAGACGAAGGAAAATATCGAATTCTCGCTGAAAATTCTCTTGGTCAAGTGGATTCAACAGGTCAATTAATGGTACTCGAACAACCGATCATTGATCAAGAATTTGGTGACATAACTCAACCTGTTGGTTCCGATGTTAGTCTTAAATGCCGTCTTATCGGTGGTCGACCGAAACCGACCGTCGCATGGTTGAAAAATGGCAAAGAATTCAAAGGTGATGATCGACATATTATCACAGCATTAGCGGATGATGGAACCTATGAATTATTGATTAAATCATTGGATGAAAGTGAAAATCAATCGAAATATACATTAGTTGCTAAGAATAAAGTTGGACAAAAAGAAATTCATTCAACTATTACCGTCAAAGCACCATTAGAATTTATTCAAGCATTAAAAGATCAAGATGTTCTTGCTCAATCAGCTTGTACATTGTCTGTAGAAACGAATGGAATTCCGAAACCTACTGTAAAATGGTTTTTCAATGATCAAGAATTGAAAAATACAACAAAAACGAAAATCGAATCAAAACAAAATATTCACACGTTGACTTTACCAAAATTGGATTTACCAGATGAAGGTGTTTATAAATGTGTTGCCACGAATCCTGATGGAACCATTGACACTACAGCTCATCTCTACGTTTGCACGAAACCTAAAGTCGATGGTAAAGTAAACGATGTTGCTGTACAAATCAACGAACCGGCTGAATTGAAAACAAAATTCAGTGCGATACCAAAACCAACGGTGGCCTGGTACAAAGCCTCTGATCTCACTACACCGTTAGTTTCGAATGAAAATATTCAAATCAGCGAATTACCTGATGGAACACAAGTTCTTCGTTTTCAAAAGACTGATTTAACCGATGCTTCAGCTTACATCGCTCGTGCAACGAATAAAGTCGGTGAAGTTGACTCAAAGATCAATCTGACTGTCAAAGAAATCAAACCTCAAATATTATCGGATTTAACGAATGTCGCAGCAATTCGTGATGAATCTGCACAATTCACATTGAAAGCAACGGGAAATCCAACACCATCGATTCGTTGGTTCAAAAATGATAATGAAGAAATTCTTCCAACAAATGCTGATTTCGAATTAATGCACGATGCAACAACTGATACGTTTACATTGCGTATCGTTAAATGTAAACCAGAGCATCAAGGCGATTATTCAGCAGTGATCAGTAATTCTGGTGGACAAGCCAAATCAAAGAAAGGCAAATTAACGATCAGCAAAACACCTGAATTTCTTGAAAAACCGACCTCAGTTGACGTTAACGAAAATGAAACCACTGAATTTCATGTCAAAGTCGATGCTTATCCAGCAGCGAAGATTACATGGCTCTTCGAAGGCAAACCGATGACACCTAAAGATGGTTTTGATATTCAAACGGATCAAGTCACAGGCACATCCGTTTTAACGATCAAACAAACAGCACCGAAACATACAGGAAAAATCACAGTCAAAGCAGAAAATCCATCAGGATCCGTCGAAGAATCGGTTTCATGTTCAGTAAAGACTGGACCAAAGATCACCAAAAAACCAGCAGATGTGGAAGCTTTGTTACATACTGATGCAACATTCATCATCGATGTTTCAGGTTCACCCAAACCAGAAGTTCAATGGATTCATCGTGATCAACCAGTTACACCCTCAGCCAAATATGAAATTATTGAAGATAGTCCAACAACTAGCAAATTGATCATTCATGACGTTACAGCTGATGATGAATCACCAATTCAAATCAAAGTTCGTAATGCTTTAGGTGAAAGTGATGCAACAGTTCACTTGAAAGCCTTAGAAACACCACGCATCGAACCGGCTTTGGTGGATCAAGAAGTCACTCTGGGTCAAACATTGACATTGAAAACCAATATTTATGGTCGACCTAAAGTTGATTTACAATGGTTGAAAGATCAGAAACCTTTAGCTGCATCTGATCGTGTGAAAATCGAACGTACCGATGATGAATGTTCATTAACGATCAACAATGTGAAAGAAGAAGATATGGGCAATTATACATTATCAGCAAAGAATAAAGTTGGTAAAGTTGATAGTGTTGCCAATGTCAAAGTGACAGCTGCATTGAAATTCAATGCACCATTGAATGATTTGGATATTATCCAAGGTGCTAATGGAGCTTTTACTATTGAATGTGAAGGTGTTCCAAAACCAAAATTGACTTGGTATTTTAATGATACGGAAATCAAATCGAATCAAAAGACACGTGTCGATACGAAAGGTTCCGCTACAACATTGACCATTAACAAAGCAGACATGCCAGATATTGGTATTTACAAATTAGTTGCTGATAATGGCAAAGAACGTCTTGAAACTCAAGCCCATGTCGATGTGTGTGTCAAACCGAAAGTGGATGGAAAACCGACTGATGTAACTTGTCTTCTCAATGAAACAGCAAAATTAACGATTAAATTTACTGCTGTACCAAAACCGACGATTACTTGGCATCGTGCTGATGGCAGTGAAGTTGTTTCGGATGATCGAATTCAAATTGTGACAGACGATAATGGACAGTCAACATTAACGATTGTCCATGCTACCCCACAAGATTCTCAAGCTTATACAGCACGAGCAACGAACAAAGTGGGTTCTGTCGATGGAAAAGTCTCATTAAATGTCAAAGAAGTGAAACCTTCGTTGAAAAACGATCTTGAACCACAGACAATCAATGTTGGTGATGAATTGATCTATCGTTTAACAATCGATGGTCGACCTTTACCAACGGTGAAATTCTACAAAGATGGAAATGAAGTGGGTCCAGTAACGATCGAACCATCATCGAATCCAGATGATACAACTGGTGCAGCTATTCTTCGTATTCCACAAGCGGCCATTACTGATCAAGGTGAATATCAAGCGTCGATCGAAAATCCTGCTGGTGTTGTGAAAACGAAGAAAGTCAAAGTGACCGTTCAACAAGTTCCAGTTTTTCTCCAAACACCGGAATCTGTTTCGGTTAGTCAAGGCAAAGAAGTGACGTATCAAGCCCAATTGTCAGGCTTTCCTGTACCGAAAGTAATTTGGTTACTCAATGGAAAACCCTTGGCAGCCAATGCTGATTGTTCGATTAATTTTGATGCAGCAACACAAAAAGCGATATTAACTTTACGAAAGATCGATGTAGAAAAACATACTGGTACGATTACTTGTCAAGCTGAAAATGCAGCTGGAAAGACGAGTCATGATGCTCGTCTTGATGTATTGACTCAACCAAAAATTACCAAATTATTGCAAGATGAAAATGTTATTCAAGGACAAGATTTAACATTTTCAATCGAAGCAATTGGAAGTCCATCACCAACGGTGCAATGGTTTGTCAATGATAAACCTATTTCACCAGCTGATCAACATTATCAAATTGTTACGACAAAAGAAGGAAATACTTATGAATTGAAGATCAAACAAACTCAACCGACTGATCAAGGCGTTTATCGTGTCGTTTTGACCAACAGTGAAGGTGAAACAACGAGTCAAGCAACATTGAATGTTTATACACCACCAATGATTGGTACATTACCACCGAAGATCGATGCTGTTCAAGGTGGAGAAATTCTTCTCACTTGTCAAGTATCGGGAAATCCCAAACCAGAAATTACTTTGTTAAAAGATAAAAAAGATGTGATGACTTTCGAAGAAAAAGATCGATTCCAGATTGAACATGATGAACAATCGGGTGAAGTTCGTATTCGTATTACAAATCTTCGTGAAGATGATCAAGGCAAATACACTCTTCGAGCAAAGAATGTAGCACAAACAGTTGAAGAACACACAACATTAGTCGTTTCAGCACCATTGTCATTCGTCGATAAATTACAAGATACAGATATCATCAGTGGACAAAATTTGACGTTAACATGTCGATGTCAAGGTATTCCCAAACCAACTATTAAATGGTATCAAAATGATTCTGAAATAAAATCAACAACCAAACAAAAGATTGAATCAAAACCTGATGGAACACACACTTTAACGATCAATCGTGTTGATTTAACCGATGGTGGACAATTCAAAGTTGTTGCTACGAATGATCAAGGCAGTGTCACATCCACATGTCAAGTGGATGTTCTTATGAAACCAAAGATCGATAGTAAAGGACAAGATCTCTCGGTGTTAATCGGTGAACCAGCTCAATTAAATGTAAAATTATCGGGTGTACCAAAACCTGAAATTCAATGGTTGAAAAATGGACAACCCTTTGATATCGATCAAACACGAATGAAATTTGTCGAAAAGGACGACATTTATTCATTAGTGATTGAACGTACACAGATTGAAGATAAAGCTTCGTATACATTGAAAGCAACAAATAAAGCAGGTGATATCGAATCACCAAAATTAAATTTAGATATCAAAGCTGTTCAACCGAAGATTAAAACAGATCTTTTACCAACATTGAATGTAACAAAATCAGAATCGATTATTCTTATGATTCAAGTCGATGGACAACCAAAACCACAAGTGAAATGGATGAAAGGCAATGATGAAATTCCAGCTAATCAAGCAGGAATTCAAATGATTGAAGAAGGTGAAAATACGTATCGTTTAATCATTGAAAAAGCAGCAGAAACGGACCAAGGTGAATACAGTGCTGTCATTCAAAATGCAGGTGGTCAAATCAAATCGAAAAAGACCAATGTTGTTGTCACTAAAACACCGGAATTTGTTTCACCTCCAACTGATACAACAGTCAAACAAGGGGATACAGCAACAATCGAATGTCAACTCGATGGATTTCCTGTTCCTAAAATCACTTTATTACGTGATGGTAAACCTTTAACGCCTAAAGATGGTATTGAACAAAGTTTTGATGCGACTACTCGTCGTTTAATTATCACAGTTAAAAATGCTCGTGTTGATCAATCAGGTCCCATCACATGTAAATTGGATAATCCTATTGGTTCGGCTGAAGCAACATTCAATTTGAATGTTTCGGCTGCACCTGTTATTTCCAAAGTTTTAACTGATCAAGAATGTTTATTGGGAAAAGAACTTCGATTGACAATTGTTTCATCAGCAAGTCCAACACCATCCGTTAAATGGTTGAAAGATAATGTTGATGTGAGTCATTTAGCAACGAAAATCAATGATAATACTTATGAATTGGTCATTACGAATGTAAAAGCTGAAGATGAAGGTATTTATAAAGCTGTTGTAACGAATGATTTGGGTGAAAAAGAATCGCAATGTAAATTGACTGTGATTGAAGCAGCTGATCTTCATTGTCAATTTCCTGATCAACAAACGATTAAAGTTGGTGAAACTATTCATCTGGAATGTCAAGTCAATGGTCGACCTTTGCCTGATGTGACTTGGACTAAAGATGGTAAAGAAGTGAAACCATCGGATCGTATTGAAATTAAGAAAACACCTGAAGGTCTTTGTTCATTGACAATTCAAAATGCCACACCGGATGATAAAGGTGTTTATAAAGTGATTACAAAGAATAAATTACAGACACGTGAAGTACAAACACAAATTCAAATTTCATCTGCATTGAAATTCAATGCAACATTGAAAGATATGATTGCTCAAGTTGGACAAACGGTTACATTTGAAGTCGATTGTGAAGGTTTACCGAAACCCACTATTCAATGGTTATTCAATGGACAAGATATTGTTGCATCTGGCAAGTACAAATTAGAAGCCAAAGGCAATGTTTACAAATTAACGATACCAAAAGCAGATCTAGTCGATACAGGTGTTTATGAAGTCGTTCTTTCCAATGGTATCGATACGATTCGTGCTCAATCCAAACTTGATGTATCTATTAAACCAAAAGTCGAAGGTAAACCAACGGATATCAATGCCAAAGTCAATGATGCAGCAAAAATTCAATGTAAAATCTCTGGTTCACCTTCTCCAACTTATGTCTGGTTGAAAGATGGACAACCTTTAGAATCTTCCGACAATGTCACTATTCAAACAGAAATCGATGGTACTCAAACAGTACTCTTCAAATCTATTCAATTGACAGACAAAGGTGTTTATACCTGTCAAGCCACCAATATTGGTGGTACAACAGAAGTGAAAATGAATGTCAATGTTCAACAAGTCAAACCCACATTGAAATCGGATTTGGGCAAAGATATTACTGCACAAGCGGATGAACCGATTCGTTTATCGATTCAAGCTACAGGTACTAAACCACAATGTAAATGGTATAAAAATGATGAAGAAATTATTCAAACTGACGAAGAAGAATATGAATTGATCGAAGAAGAAGAAACTTATACATTATTGATAAAACGTGCTCAACCAAAAGATAGTGGTGATTATCAAGCTGTTTTAACCAATGATGCTGGACAAGTAAAATCGAAGAAAGTAAAAGTGAATGTTCAAAAAGCTCCTCGATTGAAAACAAAACCACAAACGATTGTGACAGTCAAAGAAGGTGAACCAGCACAATTCGAATGTGAATTCGAAGGAAATCCAATGCCCAAAGTGATCTGGTTACGTGATGGTAAACCATTTACAGCTAAAGATGGTTTCGATATAAAAACGGATAGTATTGCTGGCAAAAGTGTTTTGACAATCAATCAAGCAACTGTCAAACATTCAGGTCCTATTACATTACGTTTGGAAAGTCCAGCTGGTCCTCCCGTTGAAGAAGTTGTTCAATTACAAGTGGAGACAAAACCACAACTATTACAAAAACCACCTGCTACTTGTGAAGCCTTTTTAACTCAAACTGCTTCGATTCCATTCAAATGTTTAGCTACACCAACACCTACAATTCGTTTCTTTAAGAATGAAATTGAAGTACCATTGAATGGTGATCATTATGAATTGGTACCAAGTTCCACAGATTTCACTTTGTATGAAATTCATATTAAGAATGTTCAAACAGATGATGAAGGAACATATCGTATTCAAATTGAAAATGCACTTGGATCAATTGATGCTAATGTACAAGTGACAACAGTGGATAATATTTCGATGAAACCGGCAACACAACCGATTATAACTGATCTTAAACAACACGATACATTAGTCTTGGATTATGTTGTTGATGGACGACCACGACCTGAAATGACTTTCATGAAAGATGGAAAAGAATTGAAACCATCGGGCAAAGTTCAAATCACTTTTGATGAAACAACAAATATTTGTCGATTGACAGTCACCGATATTGGACAAGAAGATCAAGGTACTTATCTATTGAGTATCAAAAATAAATTGGGTAAACAAGATAGTGAACCGGTTAAATTTACCGTCACAGCACCAATTACAGTGAAAACGAATTTACCGGAAACCATCGATGCCGTCTTAGGTGAACAAACAACCTTGACTGTTGAAGCATCAGGTATTCCTCAACCAAAAGTGACTTGGTTATTCAATGGTCAACCCTTAAAATCATCGACGAAACATAAAATTGAAATTCCAAAAGATAATCCAAATATTACTAATTTGACCATTACGAAATTAGATACCAATGACAATGGTGAATACACTGCAGTGATTGATAATGGTCTCGAAAAGATTGAAACACGTAGTATATTGACTGTTCATGCTAAACCAAAATTAGAATCAAAATTGGAACCGAATATGACTTTTAACTATGGTGATCAAGCAATCATACCTATTCGTCTTAGTGGTGAAAATAATACAGTGACTTGGTTTAAAGATTCACAACCGATTATATTCGATGAACGTATTCGTGTTGTTAGTGAAGAAATTAATACGTATCAATTAATTATTGATGATATTCGTTCGGAAGATAAAGGTGTTTATTCATTTCGTGTTCAAAATAAAGGTGGTGTCTTAGATGGCAAGACAACGTTGAATATTAAAGAACAGAAACCACAACTTCTTGCCGATTTAAATGATTCTCCAACGGCAAATATTGCAAAGATTGGTGAAGAATTTCTATTGGAAATTCGAGCACAAGGAAAACCACGTCCACAAGTGACATGGTTATTCAATGGACAAGAATTACCTCTTGATTCAACAGATTACAGTATCATTGTTACAGATGATGGTCTCTATCGTCTTGTTTTTCATCAATTTACTGAGAAATATCTGGGAGAATTTCAAGCAGTGATTACAAGTAGTGCTGGTACAATGAAAACGAAGAAGGCAAAAGTAACTGGTCAACAGGTTCCATTATTTATCCAAGAACCACCAAAAACAATTCAAGTCAAAACAGGAGAAAAATTGACTATTGAATGTACAGCCAAAGGTCAACCAACACCTAAAATTAGTTGGTTACGTGATGGAAAAGTTCTTACGAATAAGGATGGTTTCGAGATTAAGATCGATCAAACTACAGGTCAAGCATCATTCTGTATTCCGAATGCAACAATGAAACACATTGGCAAATATGAATGTCGTGTGGAAAATCAATATGGTACACATACGGCTGAAATCGATATCGATGTTTTAGCACCACCTATTGTACAACAGAAGATGCAAGATTTTGAACTTGCACGTGGACAAGAAGTGACCATTACCGTTACTGCAGATGGTAGTCCATTACCAACTTGCCAATGGTATCACAACGATCAACCAATTCAAATCATACCTGATCGTATCGTCATTATTGATGATGGACCAACACATCATCTGAAACTAATGGATGTACAACTCACTGATGAAGGTCAATACAAAGCTGTGATTGAAAATCAAATGGGTCAAACAGAATTGGTCAGTCAAGTCACTGTATTGGATGTTCCTGATATTGCAATCGAACCAGTGGATGTTCGTATCCCACAAGGAGGTTCATGTACTTTGGAATGTCAAGCACCTGGAAAACCATTACCTGAAGTCAAATGGACACGTGGTGGCAAAGAAATCAAACCATCAGAAAATCTGATCATTGAATCGTCAGCAGACGGACAGCATAAGTTGACGATTTCCAATGCTCAAGCTGATTTAACTGGTCAATACGTTGCAAACGTCAAACACAAATTACGTACACAACAGATGGTCTTCAATGTTCTTGTGACTGCACCTTTGACATTGAAAGAACCAGCTCGTGATGTCAATGTAATCCAATCACAAAATGCACAAATCACACTCGATATTGACGGTCTACCTCGACCAACAGTCACATGGTTATTCAATGGAACTCCGATCAGTCCATCTGGTAAATATAAAGTTGAGACAAAAGGCAATCAAGTTACTCTCAATGTCATTAAAACCGACTTACCCGATTCTGGTATATACACCGCTATTATTGATAATGGACTCGAAAAACTCGAAGTTCCTGTCAAGATGGCTGTTGGAGTGAAACCAAAAGTGGAAGCACCGAAACCAGCCAATGATCAAACATGCGTCATCGCTCAAGATACACAGATCTCGTGGAAGTTCAGTGGTATCGAAAAACCACACGTGACATGGCTCTTCAATGGTCAACCACTCGGAGAGAACGAACGACACACAATCACTGAATCCGAAGATGGTACCTCTACACTAGCTATTCGAGCAACTGAGTTGAGTGACAAGGGTGTGTACACAGCCAAAGCTACGAATGCAGTCGGTGAAGCTGAAGCGAAAACAACACTGAACATCGCCGGTATCAAACCTGTGATCACAGGTGATCTCGAAGGTGCTCTTCAAGCGACCAAAGGTGAATCGATGACACTGAAACTGAATGTCTCGGGAACACCAAAACCCGACATCATCTGGATGCGAGGCAATGATGAACTTGTTCCAAGTGATCGCATTCAAGTCACAACTGAAGAAGACACATACATCTTGACGATCTTGAATGTTCAACCAGAAGATCAAGGTGAATATTCAGCCAAGATCAGCAACGTCGGTGGATCACTGAAATCGAAGAAATGCAAAGTCGGCGTCACGAAATCACCAGTGTTTGTGACGAAGTTGACAACACAAGAGGTCAAACAAGGTGAAACTGCAGTATTTGAAGGTAAAATTGATGGCTATCCAGTTCCGAAAGTGACCTGGTTGCTCAACGGCAAACCATTGACACCCAAAGATGGTGCAACGATCGAGAACAATCCAGCATCGGGTGATGTCAAACTCACCATCAACAATGTCGATCTACAACAACATGCTGGACAAGTCACTTGTCGACTCGAGAATGCACATGGCAATGTGGAAGAGTCGGCCCGTTTGGATATTCTTGCAGCACCATTGATCACGACACAACTGCCGAAAGGTGAAGAAGTTGTCAGTGGCAAAGATGTGACATTACGTGTAGTAGTTCGTGGATCACCACGACCTGAAGCACAATGGTTCTACAACGATACACCATTGGGAGTTGACAATGTTACTTATGACGAAGACAAGAGCGAGTATCAATTGTTGATCAAAGAAGCATCAGTCGTGAATCATGAAGGCACTTATCGAGTGGTGATGAAGAATGAACTCGGTGAAACTGAATCAACACCCTGCGTGTTGACTGTTCTCGAGCCAGTGAAATTGGTCAAAGTCAATCCTACTGGAGATAGTGTTGATCTGAAAGTGGGTGAAGCAGTGGAACTGTCGTTCGATATCGAAGGCAAAGAAGAGCCGAAGGTACAACTGACAAAAGATGGCAAGGAAGTGAAATTCACGAGTGTTGAAGAACATCGTCACGTTTATCGTGTTGATGAAGTCAAACCAGAACATCAAGGTGTTTACAAAGTAGTGGCCAAGAACAAAACTTCGACAGAAGAATCGAATGTTACTGTTCATGTCACGGCCCCTTTGAACATTACTCAATCACTCAGCGATATCAGCGTCTTACTCGGTCAAAGTGGCACACTTCAAATCGTCTGTGATGCCTTTCCTGCACCCAAAATCACTTGGTTCTTCAACGATGTCGAACTCAAGAATTCGACAAAACACAAGATCGAAGTCAAACAAAACGTCTTTTCCCTCACTGTCAACAAATGTGATCATCCAGATGTCGGTACCTATCGTGTCCATGTCGACAACGGTATCGATCAGACTGATCAAACTGCCAAACTCAGTGTTGGAGTGAAACCAAAAGTGGAAGCACCAAAACCAGCCAATGATCAAACATGTGTCATCGCTCAAGATACACAGATCTCGTGGAAGTTCAGTGGTATCGAAAAACCACAAGTGACATGGCTCTTCAATGGTCAACCACTCGGAGAGAACGAACGACACACAATCACTGAATCCGAAGATGGTACTTCTACACTAGCTATTCGAGCAGCTGAGTTGAGTGACAAGGGTGTGTACACAGCCAAAGCTACGAATGCAGTCGGTGAAGCTGAAGCGAAGACAACACTGAACATCGCTGGTATCAAACCTGTGATCACAGGTGATCTCGAAGGTGCTCTTCAAGCGACCAAAGGTGAATCGATGACATTGAAGTTGTCATGTCACTGGAACACCAAAACCCGACATCGTCTGGATGCGAGGCAATGATGAACTTGTTCCAAGTGATCGCATTCAAGTCACCACTGAAGAAGACATGTACATCTTGACGATCTTGAATGTTCAACCAGAAGATCAAGGTGAATATTCAGCCAAGATCAGCAACGTCGGTGGATCACTGAAATCGAAGAAATGCAAAGTCGGCGTCACGAAATCACCAGTGTTTGTGACGAAGTTGTCGACACAAGAGGTCAAACAAGGTGAAACTGCAGTATTTGAAGGTAAAATTGATGGCTATCCAGTTCCGAAAGTGACCTGGTTGCTCAATGGCAAACCATTGACACCCAAAGATGGTGCAACGATCGAGAACAATCCGGCATCGGGTGATGTCAAACTCACCATCAACAACGTCGATCTACAACAACATGCTGGACAAGTCACTTGTCGACTTGAGAATGCACATGGCAATGTGGAAGAAACCGGTCGTTTAAATATTCTCGCTGCTCCGTTGATCGCTACACAACTGCCGAAAGGTGAAGAAGTTGTCAGTGGCAAAGATGTGACATTACGTGTAGTAGTTCGTGGATCACCACGACCTGAAGCACAATGGTTCTACAACGATACACCATTGGGAGCTGAGAATGTTACTTATGACGAAGACAAGAGCGAGTATCAATTGTTGATCAAAGAAGCATCAGTCGTGAATCATGAAGGCACATATCGAGTGGTGATGAAGAATGAACTCGGTGAAACTGAATCAACACCCTGCGTGTTGACTGTTCTCGAGCCAGTGAAATTGGTCAAAGTCAATCCCACTGCAGATAGTGTCGATCTGAAAGTGGGTGAAGCAGTGGAACTGTCGTTCGATATCGAAGGCAAAGAAGAGCCGAAGGTACAACTGACAAAAGATGGCAAGGAAGTGAAATTCACGAGTGTTGAAGAACATCGTCATGTGTATCGTGTTGATGAAGTCAAACCAGAACATCAAGGTGTTTACAAAGTAGTGGCAAAAAATAAGACATCCACAGAAGAATCAACGGTCAATGTTCACATTACAGCACCTCTGAATATCGTACAACCATTGACAGATGTCAATGTTTTATTGGGACAAAGTGGAGTACTTTCATTTGTCTGTGATGCTTTTCCAGCACCGAAGGTGACATGGTTTATGAATGACAATGAGCTGAAGAATTCATCAAAACACAAGATTGAAGTGAAGCAAAATACATTTAGTTTAACTGTAAACAAATGTGATAATGCTGATATTGGAACTTATCGTGCAGTGATTGACAATGGTGTGGATAAGGGAGAACAAGCAGCAAAACTAAACGTTGGTACTAAACCAACTATCGTCGGGAAAGCAACTGATGTGCAAGTACAAATCGGCCAACCAGCTCGTTTACAAGTACAATTCGCTGGACAACCTCTACCAGACATAACATGGACTCGTGCCGATGGACAACCGTTGGGTGAAGGTGTCAAAGTTGCAAACGAAGAAGGAGGATTAGCTGTATTGATTGTCGATGCGACAACTTTAGCAGACAAAGGTGCATACATCGCCAAAGGCACTAATATTGTTGGTTCAGTGGAACAAAGATTGAACTTGGACGTCAAAGAAATCAAACCGACAATTCTTCGTGATCTTGAACCTGCTTTCAATGCAACCAAAGGTCTACCGATGACATTGACCATCGAAGCTACAGGCAATCCAAAACCATCCGTTCGATTCTTCCGTGGTGCCGATGAACTCGTTGCTGCTGAAGGTCAAGTCGAAATGAAAGAATCAGAAGATGGTCAAACATTTAGCATGACAATTTTGAGTATGCAGCCGAATCATCAAGGTGATTACACCGCCACTGTACAAAACACAGGTGGTATGGCGAAGAGCAAGAAGTGTAAAGTCACAGTCACAAAATCACCGGAAATTGTACGTGCACCACAAGATTTGGTTGTACCAGAACAGGCTGAGGCTGTTTTTGAATGTGAAATTGATGCTTTTCCTGCAGCGAAAGTCAGTTGGTTAAAAGATGGAAAAGCATTGACTAGTAAAGATGGTGTTGAAACGCAAGTGCAAAGTGACAAAGGTCTTTATATTCTTCGTATCCCTCAAACGGATACAAGCAAACATATGGGAACGATTACTTGTCGAGCTGAAAATGCTATTGGTACTGTTGAACAAACGGTTCAATTGAACATTACCACAGCACCCACATTGAAAAGTCAATTGAAAGATTTGGAAATTATTCGTGGACAAGATGCCGTGTTTCCCATCGACTTACAAGGTTATCCAGCACCGGAAATTGTTTGGATTCGTGGTGAACAAGTTCTCGAAAGTAATGCCGAGAAAGTCGTGATCTCTGAGGATCGTAAACAATTGACTCTGCACAATGTTCAAATTGCTGATGAGGATGATTATCATGTTCGTGTGACAAATGAATTTGGTGAAGCAACGAGCAAAGCTAAATTGAATGTTCTCGAACTACCGGAAATCGAACCGATGTTAGATGATAAGAACGTTCAAATTCGTCAAGATCTCGAATATACAACAACCATCAGTGGTCGGCCATTACCTGAAATTCAATGGTTGAAGAATCAAAAACCAGTCACTGCTACACCACCACATCTACAAATCGAAACAACAGAAGATGAAAAGATTAAAACAACTCTTCGTCTTGAAGGTATTCAAGCGGATGACGATGGTACTTATACAATTCGTGCGAAGAATCGTGCGGGTCAGAAAGAATCATCATCAAAATTAACGGTTGCAGCGAAATTAGCTTTCTTAAAGACATTCAAAGATGAAAATGTTGTCCAAGGACAACCCATTGTCTTTCAATGTCAAATTGAAGCGATTCCTAAACCTAAATTAACTTTCTATCTCAACGATCAAGAAATCAAACCGAGTGCAAAAGTGAAAATTGAAAACAAAGGCGATCTTTATTCAGTGTCGTTCTCGAAAGTTGATCTTCCGGATAGTGGTGTTATTAAAGCTATCGCTGATAATGGCGTTGATAAAGATGAAACAGCTGCCAAATTAAATGTTTGTATTAAACCAGCGGCTCTTGGAAAACCTACTGATGCTCAAGTGTCCATCGCTCAACCAGCACGAATTCAATGTGCTTTCACAGGTTTACCTATGCCTGAATTGAAATGGTCACGTGTCGATGGACAACCAATGAATGAAACCATTGAAATTGCTAATGACGAAAATGCAGGCATTGCTGCTCTTGTGTTCAATGCTACGACGATGGCTGATAAAGGCGCATATCTCGTTAAAGCAACCAATGTTGTTGGAACAGCCGAACAAAAAGTGACACTTGATGTCAAAGAAATCAAACCGACAATTCTTCGTGATCTTGAACCTGCTTTTAATGCAACCAAAGGTCTACCGATGACATTGACCATCGAAGCCACAGGCAATCCAAAACCATCCGTTCGATTCTTCCGTGGTGCCGATGAACTCGTTGCTGCTGAAGGTCAAATCGAAATGAAAGAATCGGAAGATGGTCAAACATTTAGCATGACAATTTTGAGTATGCAACCGAATCATCAAGGTGATTACACTGCCACTGTACAAAACACAGGTGGAACAGCAAAGAGCAAGAAGTGTAAAGTTACTGTGACGAAAACACCAACATTTGTTCGTGCCCCAACTGATTTGACTGTGGCTGATAAAGCTGAAGCAGTATTTGAATGTGAAATTGATGCCTATCCAAATGCCAAAGTTTCATGGCTTCGTGATGGAAAACCATTGAATACAAAAGATGGCATCGAAACACAAGTTCAAAGTGACAAAGGCATTTATATTCTTCGAGTTCCTCAAGCTGATACAGCGCGACATATGGGAACGATTACTTGTCGAGCGGAAAATCCGATTGGTAATGTCGAACAAGCAGTTCAATTGAACATAACAACAGGACCTACATTGAAAAGTCAATTGAAAGATTTGGAAATTTTACGTGGACAAGACGGAACATTGACTATTGATGTTCAAGGTTATCCGAAACCAGAAATTGTTTGGACACGTTTGACTGATGAGAAACCGATTGAAACCAATGAAAAATACACGTGGGCTGATGATCAACATCGTCAAATGATTATTCATAATGTTCAAGTGAACGATGAAGACGAATATGTCGCACGTATTTTCAATGAATTCGGTGAAGTAACAAGCAAAGCGAAACTTTCGTGTCTTATTACACCCAGTATTTCACCAACAACGATGGAAGATACATTATTACAACGTGGCGATGAAATCGAATATCAATTCGAAATCGAAGGTCGACCTCAAGTCGATGTTATTTGGTTGAAAAACGGCAAAGAAATCAAAGGCAATGAAAATGCCAATTATTTATTCACATCAGACAAAGAAACGAACAAAGAATCCATGAAAATCATCAAAGCGGATGGCGATGATCAGGCACGTTATACATTACAAATAAAAAATAAAGTTGGAAAAGCTGAAGTGAATTTCAACATCATCGTCAAAGCGAATCTTCAATTCGTTAAAAATTTGACCGATGTTGCGACGGTCGTTGGTCAACCGGTGACATTCGCTTGTGAATGTTTCGGTTTACCAAAACCAACGACGATCACATGGTTTTTCAACGATGTCGAAATTAAAGGTTCAGCAAAATATAAAATCGATTCGAAATATCCGTCGATCAGTTTAACGGTGAACAAAACCGATTTGATCGACATTGGAAATTATCGTGTTGTCATTGGTAACGGCGAACAAACGATTGAGAACAGTGCAAAACTTTTAGTTCAAACAAAACCAAAACTCGAAGGAAAACCTCAAGACGCAACGCCCATTATTGAAGAATCAGCACGAATTCAATGTAAATTTTCTGGTTCACAACCGTTGACGGTCACTTGGCTGAAGAACGGCGAACCATTAGTTTTACCCAATGAAAATATCGAAGTGATCAGCGAAAGTGATGCAGGTGTTCAAGCGTTACAATTTAAACGTGTTGAAATCGAAGATAAAGCGAGTTACACCGTTCAAGTAGCGAATATGGTCGGACAAGCCGAAGGAAAAATGACGTTGAATCCAAAAGAAATCAAACCGACGATTATCACTGATCTTGAAGGTAAAACAGTTGAAAAAGGTCAACCGTGTGATTTGACGATTGTGGCCGAGGGCAAACCTCAACCTCGATGTCAATGGACATTTAACAATCAAGATTTAACATCGATTCCAGGTGAAATTGAATTCATTGTTGATGAAACGGATAAACGAATTTATCATTTACGAATTTATTCAACACAACCGAAACACATCGGCGAATATTCGTGTACATTGAGCAACGGTGGTGGAAGTGTCAAATCGAAGAAAGTTAAACTTAGTTGTGAGAAATCACCACAATTTGCTAGTGAAAATGGTCAACCCGTTAAAGTTATTCAAGGCGAAGATGCTCGATTAGAAAGTATTATCGACGCTTATCCGTTGCCGAACTTTAGTTGGAGTCGAACATCAGAAAACAAAACGATTTCCGATAAAGACGGACCTTATTCAATTGCTTTTGATACCGATCTCAATGCGTCAATCCTATTGATTCGACAAACGAATAAAAACGAACATGAAGACGAATACATTTGTCACGCTGAAAACGAATTTGGTGCGGCCGATATGCGAACAAAACTCGTCGTTCTTATTCGTCCAGCATTTCTTCAAGCATTGAAAGACACCGAATGTCAAGAATTTATCGAAGATTACGCCATTGAATATCAAGCTGAAGGTTTTCCGGATCCGTATGTTCAATGGACGCGAAACAACGAACCAATTGGATCGAATTCGAACGAATTTCGTATCGAAAAGAATCGTTTGATAATTCGCGAAACGAAAATGGAACAAAGCGGAACTTTTGGCGTTAAATTGACGAATGAAGTCGGGGAAATCGAATCGTCAATGCAATTAAACGTAACGGAACGACCGATCGAAATTGGAAAACATTTGAGCGACACAATCGGTTATGAAAAAGACAAAATTCAATTCGAATGTGTTTTTACCAAACCGATCGAAAATGTCAAATGGTTGAAAAATGGTGTCGAATTACCTGATGAACCGCGTTTTATTCGTCATGGTGAACCGAATCAACGATATTTTCAATTGGAAATTCGCGATTTGACTTTGAACGATTCCGGAGAATTTTCGTGTGTTTTCGATGAAAATCGAACATCAAAAGCGACGTTAACCGTAAACGAATTGCCGATCGATTTTGAAAAACCATTGTCAAATCAATCGTTGACCGAATACGAAACATTGACGTTAGAATGTTCAGTAACAAAACCGAATAAAAAAGTCAAATGGTTTTTCGATAATCAAGAATTAAAATCCGATGATCGTTGTCGATTCGAAAGTGATGAAAAAGTTCATCGATTAATCATCAGTAATTTATCGCCGAATGACGAAGGAAATTATGACGTTGTGACGGAAAGTGATCGAAAAAGTTCAGCGTTCATCACGGTGAAAGAAATTCCCGTTGAATTTACACGTCCGTTGATCGATGTCGAAATTCAAGAACGTTCAGCTGAATTGATTCTCGAATGTGAATTGAATAAATCGGTTCATGTCGAATGGTATCGTTTTTCAACAGAATTAACGTCATTTACTGATGAACAACGAATTTTTATCGAACAAAACGAACTCGTTCATCGTTTAATTATAAAAAATGTTCAAATCGATGATCAAGGAACTTATACGTGTCGTTATTCTCCTCAACATGTCGATTCAACATGTAAAATTCGTGTTAACGAATTACCATTGGCTATTGTTCAAGGTTTAAATGACGAATACGTCATCACAGAAAACGATGATTTAATTCTAACAGTCGAATTAAACAAACCGAATTCATTGAAATTCGAATGGCTCAAAGATGGTGAAACAATCGAAAACAACGAACGAATTAAAGCGTCAGTTCACGGAGAAAAATATCAATTGAAATTAACCGATGGTAAATTAACGGATCAAGCGAAATATTCGTTTCGAATTGTCGACGCAACTGTCGAAAGTTCGACACAAGTTCAAATTAAAGAATTACCGATTTATTTTACTCGACATTTGAAAGAAACGTCGTCGATTATGGAAAATTCTCGAAATTATCGTTTCGATTGTGAAATTAACAAAGAAAATAAAGTTGCTCAATGGTTTAAAGACGAACAAACGGAACCGTTGGTGTCGAACGATGAAATTCAAATTCAAGTTCAAGGACGTCTTCATGCATTGAACTTTTCATCAGTTCAATTGAAAGATGCCGGTCGTTACACGTGTCAATTCACCGATGAAATCAAATCGATCGGAACTTTACAAATCGAAGACGCTCCGACGGATTTTGGAATTGGTTTACAAAACGTGACGTTGATCGAAGACGAACCGTTAGTTTTAGAATGTGTTCTAACGAAAGATCGACCGGATGATCAAGTCAATTGGTCGTTCAATGGCGAACCGTTGATCATCGATAACGAACGAATTAAAGTAACGAAAGAAGGTCCAACAGTCAAATTGATTATTGACGAATGTCAATTGACTGATGATGGACGTTATCAAGCAGAAATCAACGATAAAACAAGCAAAGCCAATGTCATTGTCAAAGAAAAGAAAATCGAATTTATTCGTCCGTTGAAAGACGTCGAATTCGACGAATGGTCTCAATGTGTTTTCGAATGCGAATTGAATAAACGAAATGTCAATTGTCGTTGGTACAAAGATCAAAGTGAAATGTATCCAAACGATCATCATCGATTCGAAGTTGAAGATAAAATTCAACGTTTAATTATAAATCGAGCCGAACTCGACGATACGGCGACTTACGAATGTGTTTTTCGTAAAGAAAAAACGTCAGGCAAAATGACGATTAAAGAATTGCCGTACGAATTTACACGTCCATTAGAAGAAAATGTGACGATCGTCGAAAAACAACAATTAGTTTTGGATTGTGAAACAAATAAACCGTTGAAAGATAATTTGGTCATTTGGACACGCGATGGACAAGTGTTAACGCACAATCCAACCGAAGGAATTTTAATCAAAACGATCGATAAAACACATACGTTGACTATTTACGAATGTAAGATGAAAGATCACGGTCAATACGTTTGTACGATTAAACAAGCGTCAACCACTTGTCAAGTCAATATGAAAGAAGCACCAGTTGAATTCGTTCGACCTTTGGAAAACGTCACGGTGACAGAAGGTCAACCGTTACGTTTAAGTTGTACATTGAGTAAAGATAATTGTCACGTTATTTGGCTGAAAGATAACGAAGAAATTTCACTGGATGAAAATGAAGAAAATCGATTTGTTGCGATTCATGACGGTCGAGTTTATCGATTAGAAGCGAAAGAATCGAAATTAATCGATGCTGGAAGTTACACAATCAAAGTCGAAGATAAAGAAAAATCGTGTGACGTTTTGATCACAGAAGCGCCAATCGAAATCGTGATTCCGTTGGGCGACAAAACTTGTCAAGAAGGTACGGCTGAATTCGCCGAGTTTTACGTCGAATTAAATAAACCCAAAGTGAATTTGATTTGGAAATGTGACGATGAGCCAATCGATTTTACAAATCCAAAATATTCGAAACGTGACGAATCAACGAAATACACGTTGATCATTCGAAATGTCGAATTGGCCGATGAAAAAACGTATTCGTGTCAAATCGGCAGCGGTTCGTCATCGAAAGTTCGTTCGTCGAGTCAATTAACGGTTGAAGAATTACCTCCAGAATTCGTTTTGACTACGACGCCGTTAAAAGATCGCGAATGTTTCGAAGAAGAAGATGTCGAATTCGAATGTGAATTAAGTAAATCGAAATGGAAGAAAACGGGACAACCGATTATTTGCAAATGGTTTCGAAATTCTGATCGAGAATTACGAACAACAGCGAAATATTCGATCGAACGTTCGGGTCCAATGCAAAAATTAATCATTCGTGGAGTTCAATTCGAAGATGAAGCGGAATATCGTTGTGTCATTATGGAAAATTTTGTTTCAGCAAAATTAACGGTCAACGAAATTCCAGTGAAATTTACTCAATTGTTAGAAGATATTCAATCGATTGAACGAGAAACGGTGACGTTTCAATGTGAAATTTCCAAAACTCATTCGACACGAACCGAAAGTGAAATTCCGGTCAATTGGTTTCGCGACGGCGTCAAAATGGTCGGTGGAGGTCGTTTCGAAATTTCCAAAGGTTCAGGAGGAAAACGACAAATTTTGAAAATTATCAACACCAGTTTGACCGATGCTGGTGAATACGCGTGTAGCGTTGGAACAGACGAAAATCGAACAACAGCAAAACTTTCCATTGGCGATTTGGAAGTCGAATTTCTTCAAACTTTAACCGATAAAACGATTTTAGAAGATCAAACTTTAGTTCTCGAATGTATTGTAAATCGAACAGATAAACCGATTCAATGGTTTTTCAATGATCAACCAATACAATCGGGCACGAAATACGATATCAATCGTGAAAAGAATAAATTACGTTTAGTTGTTAAAAATATGACGATCGAAAACGAAGGCGAATATTCGTGTCGCGTTGCCGAAGTCAAAACTCAATGCAAAATAATTGTTGATGAAGAAAAAGTTCGATTTACCGAACGTTTAACCGATTTCGGTTGTAAAGAAGGTGAAACAGCAACGTTTCAATGTACTGCATCGAAATTAACTTATGTCAAAGCCAAACGCGACATCGATTTCAAATGGATGTTCAACGGCAAACTGATCGAAGCTGATGAATCGAAAAAATACGTTACTGAATTCGATAAAACAACAAAAACTCTCAAATTAACAATTAATGACGTTCGAAATGAAGACGTCGGTTTGATCACGTGTCACGCTGATGACGTTTCGACGATCGGTCGATTAACAGTCGATGAAGTTCCGATTCATTTCGTTCGAAAACCCGACGATCAAATTTTAACCGAATTGCCAAACATTTGTTTGTTCGAATGCGAATTAAATCGACCCGGTATTCAAGTCAAATGGTTACACAATAAGAAAGAATTAGATTTTGAAAAAGAAAAAATCGAATTTCACAATACGGACACGATTTATCGATTGAAATTATTACAAGTCGATACCGATGATCAAGGTGAATATGTTTGTGTTGCTCGAGATAAGAAGGCTCAAGCTTTCTTAAAATTACAAGTTCCACCGAAGATTCAATCGTTTCAAACCAATTCGAAATTGATCAAACACGATCAACCGTTAATCATCGACGTTATGTACACCGGTTGGCCCGAACCAACGGCTGAATGGAACAAAACAAATCCAAAAATCAAGACGAAATCAGTCAAACATGGACATTTACAAATGATTTTGGATAATACACGTCGAGCTGATTCAGGTCTTTATGAAATAACGTTGAAAAATGAATACGGACAAGATCAACGCAGTGGAACAATTGAAATTTTGGATCGACCGAGTAAACCGAAGAATCTCGTTGCAAAACTCGTTGATATTGGCGAATGTGAATTAGTTTGGCAAGAATCAGAAGATGATGGTGGTTCACCTTTAACAGGTTATTGTATTGAAAAATGTGAAGAACGACGAGCAGCATCTTGGGATGAAGTTTGTGTAATGAGTGTCGAAGAACGACGAACGATTGTCAATAAATTAATCGATGGAGCCAAATATCGATTCCGTGTTAGTGCGGATAATAAATATGGACGATCTGAACCTTGTGAAATAACTGAACCGATTCTCATTAAAAGTCCTTTTGATCCTCCGTCAGCACCTGAAGCTCCTCAAGTTGATGAAATCTTTGCAACAACATGTCGATTGACATGGTCACCACCATCAACGGATGGAGGTTCACCATTGACGAGTTATATTCTCGAAAAACGTTTACAAGGTGCAACACGTTGGTCCAAAGTGACAAAACAAACCATCGCACCTGAAACAACACAATACGTTGTCGAAGATTTAATTGAAGGAAGTGAATATGAATTTCGTGTCATTGCTTGTAACAAGGTTGGATCATCTGAACCCAGTGCTCCATCACGAATGATCGTAGCGAAAAATCCATTTGATAAACCAGGTCCACCATTGGATTTGACGATTGAAAGTGTTGGAAACGATTGGATTGAATTGATTTGGCAATCGCCTATTCGAGATGGTGGATCACCGATCACTGGCTACGTGATTGAACGACGTACACCATCGAATTACAAATGGCATGGCGCTACCGAACCAATCGAAGGCACTAAAACAAGACTTCATCCATTACACACAGGTCATAAATATGAATTTCGTGTTCGAGCACAGAATCTCGCTGGTCTTGGTGAACCATCGAATTCCACTAAGGAAACCGAGATTCGTGAACCCATCATTGGTGAAAAACCACGATTTATTCAAGAATTAGAACCAACAACGATTGTAACTGGCCGATCTGTTACATTAACAGCACGTGTCAAAGGTGATCCAACACCGACATTCAAATGGTCGAGAAATGATCATCGAATTGTTGCTGATGATCGAGTGAAAATCGATGTTAGCGGTGAAACGGTGAAATTAACGATCAATGAAGTTGTGTCAACCGATGCCGGTGTTTATGAATTAGTCGCTGAAAATGGACTTGGCTCTGTAGATTGTACAGCGAAATTAACTGTTCATTCACCACCGGTCATTGTTCAATCGACTCCATCACCAATCAACGTCCCTGTTAATCAAGTTTTATACATTTCATGCGAAGTTACAGGTTATCCTCGACCTGAAATGGTTTGGGAACCAGCTAATGATCGAGCTCGTACTGAACAATCCGACGCGTTCGTCGCCTTATCGATTTCAAAAGTTCGTCAGAACGAAGCAGGACAATACAAATTAATCTTGAAGAATGCTGCTGGTACAGCTGAAGCTCAATTCGATGTTCACGTACAAAATGTTCCACAACCTGTACGAAATCTACGTATTGATAATATTCATGCTGAATCAGCTCATGTGACATGGGAAGTACCAGAAGATGATGGTGGTTTACCGATCACTTCGTATTTTGTTGAATATCGAGACTTACGTCGAGCACAATATTCACGAAGTGAACGTCTTACTGGTCAAACATTTGAATATGATTTAACTCGTTTAACGAAAGGATCCAAATACACTGTTCGAGTTTTGGCTGAAAATAAATTAGGTCAATCCGAACCAACAGAAATCGTCGAACCTTTTATTGCTAAGAATCCATTCGATGTTCCGAGTGCACCAAGAGAATTAAAAGTAACGGGTGTAACACGATCATCATGCCAGTTACAATGGTTACCACCCAGTAGCGATGGTGGTGCTACTATTCAGGGATATATCGTCGAAAGACAAACGGAAAAACGATGGATTCGTGCCATCCCAACATTAGTCGAAGGAAACACCGTTCAATTGAGTGATTTAATTGAAGGAACAATCTATGATTTCCGTGTTGCTGCTGTTAATGAAGAGGGTGTCGGTGCATACAGTCGTCCAAGTGATTCAGTAACAATCAAAGATCCATACGATGTTCCAACACAACCAGGACCGATCGATGTGAATGAATTAACTGATACATCATGTGTTCTCTGTTGGAAACCACCTATTCGTGATAATGGTAGTCCGATTATTGAATATATCATTGAACAACGTCTTAAATCGGATCCATCATTTACACGTGTCGAAACAACATCACCTGTCACGGAATGTTATCATAAACTGAGTGATCTCTTAACGGAAGCTGAATACGAATTTCGTATTGCTGCACGAAATCAAGCTGGTCTTAGTGCCTATTCACAAACTGATCGTGCAGTGAAGATTCGACAACCACGTCAAGGTTTTGCACCGAAGATTGAAAAATTAAACAATCAAACAGTCAGTGGTGGAAGTCAAGGTCGTATCGAAGCAACGATCGTTGGATCACCAGAACCAGAAATTATTTGGTATCGTGGTGGACGAAAATTACCATTGACTAGTGGACGATATACTTCATCGTTAGCACAAGGCATTCTTGTTCTCTATATTAAAGAAGTTCAAGAATCCGATGCTGGACAATATACTCTAGAAATTCAAAACGAATTTGGTAGTGACAGTAAACCATTACAATTAACGGTCATTGCTGCACCGAAGATCGAATTCGATGCTAAATATCGTAAACAAATTGTTGTCGGTACGAATGCATCGATTCGTATTCCATTTACATTCTCGGGTGCACCAAAACCAGAATTAACTGTTTCAAGAGTTGATGATTCTCATGAAAATCGTGCAACTTTGGATCTTTTTGAAAATAGTGGAACTTTCCTCTTACGACAAACAACACGACAAGATACTGGTTATTATCGTATTCAAGCCACCAATGAATCAGGTTCAATTACAGCTCGATTGGATATTCTCGTTCAAACAGCTCCATCACCACCAGGTGGACCTTTAACTGTCACTGCTAGTGGCAAAGATTATGCTAGTCTTGCTTGGCATGGCTGTCCAGATGATGGTGGTAGTGAATTGAATGCATATATTATTGAAAAACGTGAAGAAAATAAATCGATTTGGACTAAAGTTGCATCGGTTCGTCCAACCAATACGACGTACACAGTTAATGGTTTGTTGGATCAAACAAGTTATTGTTTCCGTATCTTAGCTGAAAACGACTTAGGTATCAGTGAACCATTGGAATTAGAACATGCTGTTACAGCAAAATTACCATACGAACGACCAGGTCCACCTGTTGGTCCAATCAAAGTTGATGGTATCAATCAAACTGGTTGTACATTGACTTGGTCACCAGCAACTGAAGATGGTGGTGCCAAAATCACTGCCTATATCATCGAAGGACGAGATATCAAACGACAAGCTTGGACACAATTAGAAAGTGTTCCAGGTGGTGAAACAACAGTCGATCTACGACAATTGAAAGAAGATGCAACGTACGTTTTCCGTATCATGTCGAAGAATATCGTTGGTCTTTCACAACCATTGGATAGTGAAGATGTCGTATTGAAACGACCGAATACAGTTCCACATGCCCCAGTACCATTCTTTGTCAGTGATATCGATATCGATAGTTGTACATTAGAATGGGAAGCACCAAAATTTACTGGTGGTGAACATTTAATGTTGAAGAATTTTATTATTGAACAACGTCTTGGTGATAAAGAAACAACACCATGGAAAGTAGTTGCTGAACCAGATGCTTATTTGACTAGTACGCGAATTGGACATTTGAAAGAAGAAAAAGATTATTATTTCCGTATCAAAGCTGTCAATGAATTAGGCGCATCGAAACCGACGGAATTAACTCGACCAGTTATCCCACGTCAAAAGAGTTCTGTTCCATCAGCACCGACTGGTCCTATTACAACTTTGATGGTAACACGTGATACGATTACTATCAGTTGGGGACCCAGCAAAGATGATGGTGGTTCGGAATTGATTGGCTACGTTGTTGAAAAACGTGAAGCATCACGAAATGTTTGGCAACGTGTTGGTTACAATGATCCAAGTACATTTACTTATGCAGCAACAGGTTTAATTGAAAATGCAGCTTATCATTTCCGTGTCTTGGCTGAAAATGGTGTTGGTACATCACCACCTTTAAGTACAACTGATCCGATTGTTGCTAAGAGTCCATACGCTCGACCAGATAAACCAGAGGGACCATTATTGACGAAAGTTGTTTCATCAACATCCATCGAATGTTCATGGCAACCACCGTTACATGATGGTGGTACCACTCTAACTGGTTACATCATCATGCGACGTGATATTTCACGACCTATTTGGGTTCGAGCTGGTTATGTCAGTGGAGATATTTGTCGATATGTTATTAAAGATTTACCTGAGGATGGTTCTTATCTTATTCAAGTCTTTTCTGAAAATTCAGAAGGACAGTGCTTAGAACCCTTAGAATTAGAACAACCTGTCAAATTAACACGTAAAATTGGTGTTCCGGAACCACCAGCGAAACTCGATGTTATTGCTAAAACTGATTCATCGATTACATTACAATGGGAAATGCCACGTAATGATGGTGGAAGTCCATTGACAGAATATCTATTAGAAATGCGTGAAAAACGTAATAAAAATACTGCCGACTGGACTCAAGTTCAGATTTTACCGGTTATTGCCAGTAGTTTCCGTGTTATGAAATTGAATGAAGATAGTTCTTACTATTTCCGTATCAAAGCAGCCAATACCGTAGGTTACAGTGAACCACGAACTTTAGAAAAAGCCGTCAAACCACAGAAACAGAGTGAACCACCAGCGATGCCAGGCAAACCTTTAGAAACAACAAATATGGATCCAACAACAATTTCAATTTCATGGCGTCCATCCACATCAGGTGGATCAAGTTCGATTGCTTCGTACATTATCGAACGTCGTGATGCATTGAAAGCTAATTGGACATTAGTAAAGAAAGTTTCATCGAGTCAATTCAATTTGATGATCGGTGACTTAACGGAAAGTGCCAGTTACTTCTTCCGTGTTTGCGCAGTCAATGAAGATGATCTTCAAGGTGAATGGTTGGAATTAGAATTGCCAGTACTCTGTCGAAATCCATACGATGTTCCATCACCACCACGCAATCTTCATGTTACAGAAATTCTTGGACAAACAGTTCATTTACAATGGGATGCACCTGAAAATGATGGTGGAAAACCAGTTCGTGGTTATATTATCGAACGACGTGATGTCAATCGAACAACATGGTTGAAAGAAGGTCGATGTAAAACAACTAACTATGAAATTGAAAGTCTTCCATTGAATGCTCAACATTTGATTCGTGTTACCGCAGAAAATGAAGAAGGTCTTTCAGCACCTTGTGAAATTGAACGAGCTGTTCAAATCGATGCTAAAGATCTTTCTTTACCTAAACCACGAGATGTAGCGATTGGAAAAGTAAAAGGACAATCGATCACATTGAATTGGTTACCAGCATCTTCCACTTCATTACAAGACAAGAATGATTCATTGTCAGCTTACGTCATCGAAGTTTGGGATTCTGAAGAACGTACATGGCGTGAATTGGATCAAACTGATGTTTCACAAACATCATATACACGATCTGATTTGAAAATAGATTTTTCCTATCAATTTCGTTTACGAACATTAACAAGAAATGGTCGACGTTCATCACCAACACGTGAAACACAAGTCCTTTCATTGAAACGAACAGCTGAACCACCGGATGCGCCATCAGGATTAAATGTTTCGGATATCACTGATGATGCATTGACATTAACATGGCGTGAAGGTTCATCAAAGACGAAACGATACGTTGTTGAAAAACGTGAAGCATCAAAGAAAGTATGGGTTGCTGTTGGTGAATCAACTGAAACAACCATTCGTGTTGAACATTTGATGCGTAATACTCAATATGAATTACGTGTTTTTGCTGAAAATGCTGCTGGTGATCGTTCGAAAGAAGGAGCAACTATTGTTCTTCAATTCAAAGGACGACAAGTTCCACCAGGTCTCTGTGAACAATTGAAATTGAAACAACATAGTCCAACAGCATGTATTCTCACTTGGTTACCACCGATCGATACGGGCAATGCACCGATTCGAAGTTATACTGTCGAAAAACAACAAGTCGGTCGATTAACTTGGCAACCTGTGAATGAATCTTTACAAACATGTACATGTCTGATTGGCGAACTTAGTCCAGATGTTCAATACAAAGTTCGTGTTGCAGCAACGAATGAATTTGGTCAAGGTGAATTTATTGAATCTGAACCGATTCAAATCAAAGAAGACAATATTCCACCATCGAAACCAGTGAATCTCACTGTCACTGATGCGACTTACACATCAATCGATGTTAGTTGGTTGTGTCCACGTGAATTCGGTTCAAAACCCATTAAACATTATCTTGTCTATCAACGATCAACGAAAGCTGGTTCCGAATGGCGATTAGCTCATCGTTTGAATCGTACACAATTGTCTTATACATTCGATAATCTTGATTCATCAGTATCATATCATCTTCGTGTCACAGCTGAATCAGATGCGGGTGAATCTGAACCATGTGATTTACCAACACCTGTATCACCGAAGAAACGATCGAAACCACCTCAATCACCTGATCATGTCTTCGTTCGTACAATTGACGATGGTGTGATCAGTTTACAATGGAGTGGCATCGATTCTGATACGGATCCCAATGCCGATCATAGTGCTCAATTATTAGGTTACATTGTTGAAATGTTCGACGGTCGAGATTGGGTCGAAGTTGAACGTACTGATAACAACACACGTACTTGTACTATCACACATCTTCGACAAGATACCGATTATAATTTCCGTGTCTCAGCATTTAATCGTATTGGACAAGGCCGTTCGAAAGATATCGATACACCCGTAAAAGCGAAATCTCCATTCTCAAAACCGGGTCCACCTGTGGGTCCTTTGGGAATTTCCAATGTTACACGATCAACAGTCGATCTCGGTTGGTCACCACCAGCGACAATTAACGATATTCCAGTGACGAATTATTTTGTTGAGAAATTTCGTGATGGAATTTGGATTAAAGTCGCTCGTTTACCTCCGACATCGACCTCATTGAAAGTTTTTAATTTAATCGAAAACAAAGACGTTCTTTTCCGTGTCTCAGCCGAAAATCGTTTTGGTGTTAGTGAACCTTTACAATCGATCCGTGTTAAACCAAATCGATCATTGGAAACCAAACCACCGACTGATTTAGATTCAACAGCTGCGAGTTACTTCGAAAAGACACTCGATCATAATGATTTCAATTTTCTTCTTTATCACGACAGTCCGCCATCAACAACGTTCGACAAATTGAAATTTGGCGACGATATTGAAGAATATTTGAAGAGTGTGTGGTAAATAATGAACATTTGAAAACAAAAACAAAAAAGAGAAGAAAAAGAAGAAGAAGAGAATTCATTCGCTTCTTCTTCAATGACGATGTGTAAAAAAGAAAGACTCGCTTTGATGAACAAATATCAATGTATTCTACGTGAAGGACATCGTTCAAAATGTTCTTCTCATTAGGCATAAATCAATGTAATGCGTGCGTGAGTGTGTTTGAACCCGTTTTAATCCCCCGGAAAGTCAATGAAAACAAAAAATTTCAACTCCTGATTTGGTCGTGATGCAATGAATTAGGACAAGAAGATCTTCGAACGATTTCTTTTGCTCCTCCAAATCGTTCGATGTTTCTTCATTTGTCATTCGATTGTTAGACAAGTGGCGGTGAAAGTGTTGCTTTTTTGCTCTCTGTTTGTTCGTTACTTTTTTTCTCTATCGATTCATAAATAAACGATGACGAA
>JGI24212J29972_1000193_pt1 | contig 35884 bp, 42 predicted proteins | sample EnhBio_Anaerobic_FD_29972 | JGI IMG/M metagenome (IMG submission 29972)
CTCCACGCAATAGAATCCTGACGCTAGGGTTAAAAGCGCATTTTTCGCGGTCTGCACCACTTGGTAAGACTGGGCGAAGCCTACCCACGGTTCCGTTTTGGGACCGGGAAGCAATAGGTCTCAAAACGAAGTTTACTCAACGAGGTTCCAATGAAGAAGTCCAAGAATGGCAAGAAGGCGGGGGACACTCCGATCTTTGCCATCTTCGCTTCGGCCGCGGGTGTGGCCAATGTGGATCGAACTGCACTTGCAAGCGCGACCAACGCTTACTCGTGCGGTGCCTGCCATCAAAAGTGGGCAATGAATCCGCTGGTCGCCAAAGTCGAAGCGAGTGATGGTGCAGATACGAGCGTTGATCCGTTCTGCCCGCATTGCGGCTCTGCCGAGTCCGAACTGATTACTGACCCTCAGGAGAAGATCGAGGATCTCAGCAAGCAGGAAACGCTCGCATCGCTCCAGTGCAGTTGCTGCAAGACCACGCTGGTGATGAGCGCCGCTGCCGCGTCGAACGACGGTTTCAGCGAAGTGATTGCTTGCCCTGTCTGCGACACCGTGACCACGTTTGCCTCGGAAGATGATCCGGGTGAGCTGGAAGGCGAAGCGCAGGACGGCACCAATCGCGAAGAGATCGAAGCCGGTGACGACGAAGACGCTGAGGATGAAGAGTCCGAAGACGAAGACGACGACACCACCGAAGCCTCGGATGACGAGGAAGAGGACGAAGAGGAAGAAGACGAGACCACCGAAGCTGCTGACGACGCTGAGGAACTGGAAGGCGAAGCGCAGGATGGTACCACGCGCGACGAACTGCCGGTCCTGAGCTTCGCTGCGCAAGACGCTGCCATCGGCTTCTACCGCGTGAAGGACAAGGTGTTCGCTTCGGTCGGCGATCTGACTGTGGCCGTGCAGGCCAAGGCTGATCTGGTGGAGTCGCGTCACGAACTGTTCGACAGCCCGCGCTACATGCAGGCTCTCGCTTCGTCCGTGAAATCGCTGGGTCTGGAGCAGACCATCGAAGACTTCGGTATGCGCAAGCTGACCATTGCTGGTCTGTCGAAGGAAACTGCCAACGCCATGAGCGATGAGCGCATCCAGACGACTGCATCGGCGATGGCTGTCCAGAAGACTGAGGCTATGGCTGGCGAACTTCGTTCGTGCTTGGCTATCGCGTCGGTTGCAATGGGCAAGGGCTTCTACGGCAAGAAGCACGTCAATGGTCTCAAGAAGGCGCTTGCGTCTGCGATGAAGTCCACTGGCATGCGGAACCCGGAACGCGAACTGGATCGTGCCTTCGCAACTGCTTCGGACGACTACCACTCCGATCTGCTGGAGCTGGCGTTCGATCTGATGTCCCAGCCGCTCGATGCGCGCAACGCCATCGCTTCGGCTGTCGAGGACATGGCTTATCCGTCGGGCCTGCGCGTCGAGTCTTCGGACGACGACGAGGAAGAGGAAGGAGACATGGACGAGTTGGAAGATGCCGACAGCGTTACGGTGGAATCCAGCTTGGCAAGACCGTTTACCGCTGAACGCCATGTGACAGCGAGTGTTGATATTGGTACCCGCCGTGGCAACACGAAGGGTTCCGCCCGCGCTACCGTTGCCTCGGTCCTTGAGAGCAACGGCGGTCGTCTGTTCTAAACAATCCACATATTGAGGTGTTTCAGTTATGTCTCTCAACTTCAACAGCACTCGCATCGACCGCAGCACCAACCGTAAGGTTGCCACGGGCCACATGGTTCTGGCCGAAGGTGCCGCTCTCGTCGCCGACAGCGTGACTGTCCGTACCGCCACTGGTGCAGCCAACGAACGTTTCGTGGGCTTCTCGTTCTCGCAGCAGAACACGATCAACGCCGCCCCGATGGTGGAAGACCTGATCGTGAACGAAGATGGCGAAATCAACCTGGCCCAGCTGCCGCTGGCCTCGTCCGCTCGCTACAACTGGGTCAACTCGGATGGTACCGTCGGTGCCTCCGCGACCCCGGCCTCTTCGGCTGCCAAGCTGATTACGTTCACCACTGGCGACGCTGATCGCGTCGTGCGCGCTCAGTACAAGTTTGCGCCGACCGCTGCTCAGGCTGGCTTCATCCAGGGCAACGTTCTGCCGGGCGGCGACTCCGGTCACCTGCTGGGCAACGTCGGTGTCATCACTGCTGGCGACGTCTACACCAGCGAGTATGACACCACCGTCGACTGGACCGCTCAGGCTGCTGCCGAAGCCGCTCTGACGATGGCTGCAAACGGTCAGGTGACCGTCGGTGGTGCCGGTGGCGTCATCACCGGTGCACGCATCATCAGCGTTCCGACGCCGGGTTCGGCTTACCTCGGCATCGCTCTCAACAACGGTTGATCGTTTCTCCCATATCACAATTCACTGAGGTTCCGCATATGTCTAGCAAGAAGACCAACCGTCGTCCCATCGTTGCCACTGACTTCCGTCTGGGCAATCGCGCCGAGCGTTTCGTCGGCCAGAACGGCGAAATCAACGCCAGCAACAAGAACGACCTGCTGCGCACGATGGCACAGGCACTGGAAGTGATGGCTGGCGGTCAGCAGATCGTCACCGCCGCGAAGGCCGAGGCTGCTGAAAGCCTTGCCAAGCAGCACCGTGAGCTGGTCATCGCTGCGTTCGAGGATCAGGATCGTTACGTCGAGCTGGGTCAGGCGATGGCCAACGAGCTGTATATCTCAGCGAACAAGCAGGGTTTCGCTCGCCAGTTCCTGCGCCGTCAGGAGCTGAGTCAGGGTCAGATCCCGCAGACTCGCTTGGAGAAGAAGAACGTCGTCGCCATCGTTGCCTCCAGCGCCACTCGCGTTGAAGCGCAGCCGGTCCGTGATGACTGGTTCTACCCGCCGGAGTTCTACATCAGCGCCCGTCCGTTCATCGAGCAGCGCGACATTGACCGCTCGAACAGCGACATCCTGGAACAGAAGTACCTGGAATCGCTGGAAGGCATCATGGTCGGCGAGGACAAGGTGTGGCTGAATCTGGCCAACCAGTCCATCGGCGTTGCCAACGAAGCCACCACCATCGTCGGTACGCTGACCCCGCTGGCTCTGGGTCGTCTGCGTTCCAACGTGACTCGCTGGCGCGTGCCGGCTGCCAACCTGCTGCTGGCCTCCGATCTGTGGGCCGACATTGTGGGTGACCAGTCGTTCGCCGTCGTCATCGATCCGGTGACCAAGCACGAGTTGTTCCTGGAAGGCGAACTGGGTACGATCCTCGGCATGAAGACGTACACCGACGCCTACCGTCACGAGTCGCACCACGTCCTGAACGCCGGTGACATTTGGGTTGTGGGCGAAAGCTCGCAGCACGGCCAGTACACCGACCGTGGTGGCGTCAACTCCGAGCCCCTGTCGGGCGCGCAGGAGAAGGTCCCGGGTCGTGGCTGGTGGATGCACGAGTCGTTCTCGGCGGTGCTGGCGAATGCCCGCTCGGTGGCCTACGGCCGTCGCGTCGCTTAACGAATAGCGTAGGAGGGCCGGGAGTTACCCGGCCCTCCAGCCGTTACTATTCACAGACAGAGGAAGCAACACAATGAGCAATCCTGCACGCGATTACCTGATCCTCGCTCTTTCGAGCGCGGTCAAGGGTGAAGCGGCGACGGCGGGTGAATACTTCAGTAAGGCGCTGGCCAACAAGGACGCCCTGACTAAGGTGATCGCCGAGCTTGACGACGCTGCCACTCTGGATGAAGGCACCGGCGAAGACGTCGAGGACACCACGGAAGAGATCGAACCCGTAGCGGCTGGCGATGAGCCGGGCGAACTGGAGGGTGAGGCTCAGGACGGCACGAACCGTGAGGAAATCGAAGCCGCCGACGAAGACGAGGACGAAGAGGAAGAAGAGGAAGAAGAGGAAGAGGACGACACCACGGAAGCGTCGGACGACGACGAGGACATCGAAGACGTCGATGATGACGTCGAAGAGGACTTCGACGACGAAGAGGAAGAGGACACCGAACTGGCGACCACGGCTTCCGTGGCTGCCCGTGCGCGTACCCGTCGTGCTGAACAGACGGCCTCGGCCAATCGTGCCCAGCGCAACATGGCTGTGGTTGCCGCCCTGCAGGCCGTCGTGCCCGCCAAGGTGGAAGCTGCTGCCAAGCCTGCTCCGAAGAAGGTCACCAAGCCTGCTCCGAAGAAGGTCGCCAAGAAGTAAGGGATCTTCCACAAAGAGACCCGCGTGGACTACTCTTGCTTCTGAGTACGTCCACGCGGGTTTTGTCGTAAGGGTCGAAAACAAGGAGACCGTTCGATGAGAGTTTTCAATACGTGCAACGTTCCGCGCGAGATTGAAGTGCAGAACAAGCACAACGGCAAGAAGGACCAAGTCATCTTGGCACCCGGGCCGGGCAGCATTGACGATCCCTATGTGATCGACCCGAAGATGGTGCCCGTCTACAAAGCATGGTTGAAGAAGTTTGACGACGAAGGACATACGTTCTCGGAGATTGATGGCTCGCCTACTAAGCACACGGAAGAGCCGGGACGTACTGCGAAGGGGCAGAAGACTGTCCGCTTGGACAACAACCTTACAGGCGAAGGCGTGAAGGTCGTACCGCAAGGAGAGGCGGTTGACCGCGCCAAAGAATAAGTCACTACGACACTTTTATAGCGCCAAACATGAGGCTATGAAGCATGGCAATGCTCAATAACACCTCTAGCGACGTCTACCCCACCATTACGGATTTGTCGCAAGTGATCCGTACCGTATCCACTACCGTGGGTGCGAGTGTGCTGAGGTCGAAGAGAGGTCCACTAGGACGCACGTTCGTTGGTGACAGGGATACGCACGATCTGCTGTACGGTCCGGTTGATCTGGCCGAAGGCACTGGTCACGCGTGTAACCAAGACTTTCTGGAAGTTTCCAGCAACATGTGGGTCAATCGAGTCATCGGTTCGGGTTACTCCTACGCCGGTCTGCTGTTGGCTCGCAATTCCGCGCTGCCTGTCGGTCAGCACCTCGCACTGAAAAACTACGGCTTTGCCGGTGATCCGCGCGAGGGCATCGACTTCACGACTGCCGGTACGCCGATCAGCACGGAAGTGAACCTGGCTTACATCTACGGTATCGGTCCCGGTGCGTACTACAACAACTACGCCATCGACATTCTGAGCGACAACATCCGACCGCCTGCGAGCGGTGTTGCTGCTTCGTATGCCACGACTGGTGGTACTCTGACTGCTGCGTCCTACACGTATGCCGTCACTGTGCTGACCAAGACTGGTGAGACCACGCCTTCGGGTTCGGCGACGGTTACGGTGGCTGGTACTTCCACTGCCGCGAACACCGTCACGTGGCCCTCGGTCAATGGCGCTGTCGGTTACAAGATTTACGGTCGCACGGCGGGTTCCTATGGTCTCATCGCAACGGTGGGTGCCAACGCAACGGAATGGGTGGACGATGGTTCGGGTACGGTCAACACTGCCGTTACGCCGCCAGCGGACAACCCCGCGGACGTTGACACGTTCACTCTGCGCGTGTTCGACCTGACCAAGAGCATCAATACTCCGGTGGAGGTGCACACGGTCAGCTTGAGTCTCAATACTGACGGCTTCGGCAATCAGAATGAGATCGAAGAGGTGGTCAACAAAAACTCCAACTACATTCGTGTGGTGAGTAATAGACCGAACCTCAACGCATCGCAGATCCCCGTCATCACTGCAATGAACGCGCAGCAGTTGTCTGGTGGTGTGGATGGTACTTCGGCCACCGTGTCGAATGTCATCGCTGGCTGGCAGGATTACCGCGAGCGTGACATTGTTCGCGTGAACGTCCTGTTGAACGGCGGCGTGGCAAACGTCAACGTCCACAACGCGATGATTGCGCTGGCTGAGGCTCGTCGTGATTCGTTCGCGGTGCTGGATGTGCCGGAGAACGATCAGGCGTCGCAGAACGCGATCAATTACCGCAACTCGGTCCTGAATGCCGACACGACTCGTGCGATTCTTTGTACGCCGTCGTACAAGCGTCTGGATACCGACAGCGGTCTGGAAATCTGGGTGCCTCTGTCCGGTAAGGTTGGTGCAGCGATTGCGTACACCGACTACGTGCAGGACCCGGGTTGGTCGTTCGCTGGCAAGAACCGCGGTATCATTCGCGGTGCCCGTGATCTGCGCTACCGCTACGGTCAGGGCGAGCGTGACAACTTGGCCGCAGCGCAGGTGTCGTTTGCCCGCATGCAGTCCGGTGTAGGCACGTATCTGAACGAACAGCTGACCCTGCAGCGCAAGTTCTCGGCAATGTCCTTCGCATCCGTGCGTCGCATCTTCGACGTCATCGAGGTGTCCACGGTTGAGGCGTTGTCGTACTTCTTGCAGGAGAACAACCAGCCGTTCACGCTGTCTCGTGTCACCGCGATGCTGACAACGTACCTCGACTCGTTGAAGAGCAACTACACGATCACCAACTACGCCATCCAGCTGGACACGACTGCTGCAACTCGTGGTCAGGGCGTGCTGGGCGTGAAGATTCGCATTGAGCCGACCCTGCCGATCAATCAAATCGCGCTGAACCTGATCGTTACTCGTCAGGGTGAAGTGTCCTTCGAGGAGGTGGTGTAATGGCTACTTCTCGTCACTCCTACTCTGATATTTCCCGCCTCAAGGATCCGTTGCTGGTCTACAACTACAACATGCTGATTGCCAACGTGCCGGGTGGTGGCGATGGTGAGCAGTTGATGTTGCGTTGCCAGTCGACGACCCTGCCCGGCATGCAGTTGGAGCAGATCCCGGTTGACTTGCGCGGCATGACGCTGCGTTTCGCAGGTCGCCAGCAGTACAGCGGTACGCTGTCTGCGTCGTTCACCGAACACCGCGACATGAAGACGCGCTCCGCCCTGTTTCGTTGGAAGTATTTTGCCCGCGACTTCCGTGATGCCACAGGTAACTACAAGGCGGATTACAGCACCAACATCGACATTGAGTTGTTCGATGACAGGAACGAAGTGATCAGGACGATCCGTCTGTTCGGTTGTTTCCCGACGGATGTGCAGGATGTCAGTCTCGAATCTGCGGGTCAGAACGCTGTCGTCCAAGTGACGTTCAGCTACGACTGGTTCAGGGATTTGGAGGACTTGTAATGTTGAAAGCCAGCCCGAATTGTGGCGAACAGGATTCCAAGAAGTTTGCTCTCATCGCTGATGCACTGACCAAGCGATACGGTCCTACGTCGGACTTGGAAGTAGCTGCTTGGTTTGGGCCGGAGTACGTCGCATCCAACGAGCAATCGTTGGATGCGGCAGTCCACAAGGTAGACTCTATGTTTGAGAAGTTGCTTGGCCCCGTGGAATTTGGCCACGCCATCATGGAAGATAATGTAGAGCCTACGATCCTCGCTGCGCTACACATCAACGACATCCAGTTTACTCGCTGAGTAAAGCCTAACGGCACACACCTAGTCGATACGACTTGAACATACCACTTCATAAGGTGAACACATGAATCCCGTTACTTCTCGATTGGCCGCCCGACTGGCTGAGCGCACTGGTACGCTGCCGAGCGTGCAGGTCCACAGCTCCGCTGAACTGCAAGAGGGCGTGCACTTGGTCGTGCTGTCGCATTCGTCCGATGCAGGTCCGAAGGCGAACATGCAGGCCCTGGCCTCGGTCTTCAAGGGCCGTGCCACTCCGGTGCCCGGCTCGTTCCGTCGCATCAACCCGAAGCAGGAATCCCGACTGGTCTCGGTCGGCTACGTTATCGCCAATACGGCGGTAGAGGAACTGACCGCAGACCGCGAAAGCGGCATGAAGGTCATGGCGAAGAACGTGCTGATGGATTCGCACGATCAGTCGCTCTGGAACGTTGTCACCTCCGATGGCGGATCGAAGTTTATCCGTCGTCAGGACAACGAAGACGTCTCGGAACTGCTTGCCACTATGGCTAGCGCCCGCTTCGACGTTACCGACGTTGAGGATATCAACGCCTGCGTCACCGCGACCGCTGACTACGTTGCGTTCGTGGACGTCGAAAGCGCCGAACTGGGCTACGGCTTCGTCGTTGCTTCCACGGAAGATGAGTCGCAGATCCTGCCGCGCGGTGGCACCGAACTGGTGACGATTGCCAACGATCTGATCGTTGCCAACGTCCCCAACATCGACAGCGGGGATTTCCTCGCTAAGCGTTTGAGCCGAGTTGAGGCCAAATTGCAGGATGCAGACAAGATGAAGGAATACTTCCGTCAGCTCTACAGCTTCGATCCGTCGTATCTGGAGCTGGTGGAAAAGACCATCGATCAGCAGGCATCACTGTAAGGAGGCCACATGGCAATGCTCCAGCTTGCAAACAACTCCGCAAATGCCGTAGTCATCGGCAATGTATTTCTTCCGGCGGGTCTTCGCCGGACGTTCGACGAACAGCAGCAGGCTCAACACCTGATCACCGCTGAACGTCTGCGCTTCGCCGGCCGCGTGGGTGTTGCTCAGCGCGATCCGACCGAAGTGCCGCCGGAAACTCCTTGATGAATGATGGAGCGTGGCCTTACGGGGTCACGCTCCTATTCTCGTTTCTGGACTAGAGGATCTGATGGCTACAAAATCCTCGAACCGCACCATTCTCGCTTAACCTACCACCTTACGTTTGAGGAAAGATCATGGCAGAGAAAATTCGCATCACCAACTCCAGCAACGCCACCATCGACTTGGGTAAGGTCGTGATTCCTGCTCGTTCGTCGAAGCGTTTCACGGAAAAGCAGTTGCAGGACATGGGCCTTGAGGTCCGCTCGCTGGAAGACTACAAGCGCAAGGGTATCAGCTTCTCTGTCGTGACTGGCAAAGGTGCTGACGAATCGGCTTCGCTTGAAGAGAAGGGTCTGAACGAGGACGGCACTGAAATCGTGACACCCCCGGCAGATGAACCTGCCGCCGAGGAAGCAAAGGAAGAGGTCAAGGAAGAAGAGACCAAGGAAGAAGACGCCGAAGGTTCTGCCGGTGACGCCGATGGTGAAGGCCAGCAGGAAGAAGAATCCGCCGAGGATAAGAAAGAGTAATCCGCATGTCTGAGCAGACCACGACCGAAGTGTTCCTGAGACTGCTTATCGACGGCGTTGCTAAAGCCGCCGCAAAGTATTTCGGGCTCAAGCAAAAACCAGTACTGGTGTTGACCAACAACACGCTGCAATACTTGTCACAGGTCGAAGGTTTGCGCAGCGATGCTCCGGGCACAGCGTATCCGTACACGGCACTCAAGCCGCAATCGGTTGCACTGGATGTCCAGCGCGGAAATCCTCGGGCTATGCAATTGGACAGGCGGGTGCAGAAGCAGAGTGGCATGGATAAGGACGCCAACGCTTTCAACTTCGTACCCGCCTCACTCCAACTTCAATTCATGTACGTGGACAACGATCCGATAAGGATGTTGGTGTTCACGAACAAGTGGGTGGCTGCCGTTCGACGCAAGCCACTCAATTTCGGTGTCAAGCTGGCTGACGTCATCATCGACATTCAGGTGACACTGGAAGACAGCATTGAGTTCCCAGAGTTCGATATGGACACGGGTTCGATGCAATCACAGGGAATTGCCTTGGGTCAGTTGACGGTGGTGGGCTACATCATCGAAGACATACGAAAGGTTGAACCCATAGAGTCCGTCTCTTTCAGCAGTGTAGAAGAGGATAGCACTGCGCATCTTGATGGTGCCATTCTGCTTGAAGTTGTAATCGACCCTGATGGCACTGTGCGCTATTCTCCGGACTAACGAGGGAAAGAAATGGGTTCTAGTATTGCACAACTACCGTCAGTCACGACCCTGATCAACAACAGTCGCTTCGAGATTGAGAACCCCACGGGTTCGTTCCACATTACGTGGGCCAGTCTCAGGACGTTGATCGAGACAACGATTGGCGGTCAAATCGAAATGCAGAGCACCTTGACTCACATTCAGTATCGTCGAATCGGTACGGCAACGTGGATCAATTTGGTGCCGCTTGAGAACATCAGAGGCCAGCAGGGTACCGGCCTGACCATTCTCGGTCAGTTGTCGAACCCATCTGAGCTTCCCGCCGACGGCGAACCTGGTAACGGTTACATCATCGGCAGCAACTTGTGGGTGTGGGTGGAAGACACGGAAGAGTGGATCAACGTTGGTCCGGTGGCAGGTCCACCCGGCGCCAATGGTCAAACTCCCGAGTTGAGTATCGACGACAACGACGAATGGATCAGGTGGCGCTACATCGGCGAAACCGATTGGACCAACTTGGTCAACGTCGAAGCGATGATTCCTTCGTACCTGCTTGGCGCAATGCGCATGCAAGGCACGTGGGATGCAAGTCTCGGCGATCCGCCTGACGCGGACCCGCAGCTTGGTTGGTACTGGATTGTCACTACGGCAGGTACCACTGCGCTTTCCGGCATCGATGATTGGGCAGTCTCTGACTGGGCCGTCTTCACTGCGGGTGGCTGGCGCAAGATCGACAACAGTGAAAGTGTCGTGTCGTTCAACGGCCGCACTGGTCCGGTCATGCCTGCGAATGGCGATTACAGCTACGCACAAATCAGTGGCACCCCCACGTTGCATGAAGTTGCAACGTCCGGGAGCTACAACGATCTAGAGGACTTGCCGACGCTGGGTACCGCTGCGGCAGTTGACTTGGGTGAACCTGAGGGAGCTTGTCCACTTGACCTAGACGGCAAGATCCCGACTGAGTTCATGCCGGTCAGCAGCTTGGTCTATCAAGGCGCATGGAACGCAGCGACGAACACGCCCACACTGGAGAACGCCACACCGTCTACTCCGGGTTTCTTCTGGCGAGTGAGCGTGCCGGGTACCGTGGACTTCGGTGCTGGCGACATTGAGTTTGCGCTGGGTGATTGGGTAGTGTTCGAGGACGCCACCAGTACGTATCAGAAGATGACATTCACGGACGAGGTAACGTCTGTCAATGGTCAGACTGGTGCAGTTGAGTTGAACGCCGCCAACATTCCGATGACGGGTGACGTTGGTGCGCCGACCATCGAGGAGTATCTCGACAACAACTTGCCCACCAGCGTGGTCAACACCGGCAGCATCGCAACCGCCGCTTCGGTTCTCGCTTTGGAAATCGGCAACATCCTGATCGGCGTTCGTTACATCGACGGCACTGAGGTGGAGTATTTCGCCCATACCGTAGACGGCGCAGATGAAGTGATCGACCTGCGTCAGAAAGTCACGACCGCAACTGGTGTCGTACTGACTGCGCACAACAACGTCACGCTTGACGAAATCGACCTGGTGCTTGGCACTAGCGACCAGCTGGATAGCGAAGCGGAGTACGCTTGGACGTTGTATCACGCTGGACGAGTTTGGGAGATCAACTCGCTTATCTCGTTCAACGGTGCCCGCGCTTCCATGTGGGCAAACAACGTAATCTAGTGCTGTAGGTATACAGCGTATGCTATGACGAATCGGAGTGGGGACATGACTGTGAGTAGTGAACTCGTAATGGTGAAGCTGGGCGCCAAAAAAGAAGTAGCGAAGGCGCTAGAGGATGTAATCATCAAGTGTAGGATCGCTACGGCGGTTGAGAAGTCGCACTTCATTGGGCAAATGTACGTGGAGTCCAATGGGTTCCAAGCAACTGTCGAGAGCCTCAACTACTCGGTCGAGGGCCTGCTGAAAAACTTCGGTCGTCATCGCATTTCGCTAGAGGATGTCAACAAGTACGGCCGCATCGACAAAATCATTAACGGCAAGAAGGTTGTCGTCCGTCCCGCCAATCAAGAGATGCTGGCCAACCTGCTGTACGGTGGACCGTGGGGTCTCAAGTATCTCGGCAACAAGGTCATGGGCGATGGCTGGAAGTATCGCGGCCGTGGCTACAAGCAGTTGACTGGTCTGGCGAACTACCTCGCGTACTCGATGGCCACCTACGGTGATGATCGTATCGTGCGCAATCCGGACCTCCTGCTGCAAATCGCAGATGCAACGAAGTCTGCCGGTTGGTTCTGGGTCAAAAACAAGCTGTCGGCGATTGCCGTGGACACCAAGGATTCCACTATCGAACGGCTGACTACCAAAGTCAACGGCGGTGACAAGGGCCTCGCTCTGCGCAAGACCATGACCCGTGAAGCACTGAGGTTGTTTCAAACAATGACTGCTCGATAAGGTGGAACATGGCATTTCGTCTACCCTCATGGGGTTCGATCACTGACACGATCAAAAGTAGGTCGTCGTCGATTGGTAACCTGACCACTGGCAACATCGGTGGTCGCATTGGTACAGTCGTCGGTGGCATCATCAAACAAGATGTCGTAAAGGCAATAGGAAAAGCTCAGAAGAACCTCTTCGGCAATTCCATGATCGGGGCATTGATCGGTCAAGTGTTCGGCGACTTGCTGACACGAAACGGCGAGGACCTACAGAACATGGTGAGGCGCGGTGACCCCGCGCTAAACTTCTTCTGGACTGTGTCGATGCCTGCCGATTTGTTTCCACCGGGTATCGACGTCAATCAGTACGTCGAAGAAGTAGACTTCACCATGATGGGGCTGGACCTCCACACTGTCAACCGCCCCGAGCGTGACATTTCGTATGCACGTAGGCGCAATCCTCCGACCATCAACATCACGATGTTCGAGGATGCACGCAGTCGCGTAGCTACGGAGTTTCTCGAATACTGGAAGGACCGAGTGTCGGATATATACGGGAACATCGCGAGTTGGCCTCGCGCTGCTCAAGGTTCCGAAGGATACAAGAAGCGCGTAGCGGTTGCAGTCAAAGGTTCCGACCAAGCAATCGTTGGCTTCTACGTCTTCATCGGCGTGTTCCCGACCGGCGGTGCGCAGTACACCGTTGGCTCTGATTCTGGTACTCGACTGCAAGTTCGCCAGCAGTTTTCTGTGGATTGGGTGCAGTGGTTCCCCGTCGAGGGGCTTTACGCATTCCAGCAACAAGGCAACGTGACTGTCCCGTGGCTTGAGGACGTTTCCGGCACAGGTACTAGGCAGATCAATGAAGGTTAGAATCCTAGCGGCTGACGATAGCTGGTTCTACGACTTGTCGAAAGAGAAGCAACGCAAGTACGTCGAGGAGCATCCGAAGTCCAAGTTTGCGCAGCATTGGAGGAGTGGTCATCACGACAAGCACCAGCTGGAGCATCACAAGACGCAGCGGGATAAGCACGGCAAGCTCTCTGACGATCACTATAAGAAAGCCGAGGAGTATTATCGGAAGACTGGTGGCGATGCGAAAGCATTGAAGAACGCATCGGAGAACGGCTGGTACTCAGTCATCGAAAAGCACTTGAAGAAAGCGAAGAGCGCGAAGGGATTGGATCACTACCATCGCGGGAACGAACACTTCGAGTTGTGGGAGCACCACGATACGCAGCACTCGAAGCTCAAGGGAAAGGTGACACCAGCCGGTGTCAGCGTCAAGGCGGGCAAGAACTGGGCCGCTCATGCGAAGATTGAGGACGCGGAACATCACCGTCGTCAGGAGAAGCATCACAACATCGCCATCGCTCACTTGAAAAAGAAGATCGAGGGCGTGATTCCGAAGACAGCAAAGGCCAAGCAAGAACACGCGGAAGTGCAAGCGCAGATCGACCTGCGAAAGAAGTGGGCTGCACGACACAACAAGCGGTTCAATGAACTGGGTGGCGAACTCCCAAAGCAAGATACACATGAGGATAAGCCAATTAGCAAGCTGGACAAAGCCTCGGCCTTAAAGGCCCTGCGCGAAACCAAGGCTCGACTTGCCGATGCCAAGAAAAAATTGAAGGCATCGCCCGGTTCCACTAAGGCACACGCTGAGTATCAGACGATAGCACGCAAGCTGGTATACCTATACGGTGTGGCTGGTTTGAATGTCAAGGTGGAGACCAACCCGATGAAAGTCGTATGAACGGCCCCTGTGATCGCAATCCTCCCAACCACGGCGGCATCCCACCTAACCGTGACTTGCAGACGATGCAGAACCAAGGTGGTGAACAGATCGTGCCGCATCATCGGCCGCAGCTGAAAGATAAAGGCAAGAACCAGATCGAGAACAGGAACGGTGGCATGTGGAGTCGCATGCCAAACATGAGTACGCAGGAGCAATTGGCGCGCGGTGATGACTCGCCGAGCAATCAAGGAGTAGAAGAAAACAACGGCTATCTCCACGCACAGAAGGAACTACCGCAACCGAACAACGTTGCGAAGAGACGTCCGCGTCCATCGCGTAGAGACAACAAGGCACTGTCGCCTCTAGTCTCACCGCTTGCCATAGGGGTGAACACGAACATGAAATTGTATGAGTCTCGTGCGCTCGCACGAGTAGAGGTGGTAGAAGCCGCACAGTCGTGGTTCAACACACTGACGCGGGAGATGCAGTCGCTGTACCTCAAGCTGCATCCGAAGAGTCGCTACGGACTGGGTATCCGAAAGGAAGCGCCGGTTCAGAAGCCGAAGATGAACGTGCTGCCACATTCGCATGCACACAAGGATCTGGCAAGACACATTCGATCCGCGCTCAACTATGATGCACCAACCCAGCAAAGCAATTCGACTGGCAAGGAGCACACGAAGTGGAAGCGCAACTTGAAGAAGTCTGAGTTTCATGGGATCCGTGACTCCCTCATAGGTCACGGCTATAAGTACGTTACACTCAACGGCAAGCACATCTTCCACAAGGATAAGCACCGCGTTGTAGTCACGCCGAAGAAGCATGACTATCGTGATGGGACTGGCTCTATCCATGTGCAGACGCTCGACTAATTCTTTCAGTAAGGAAAGAGTATGCAACAGAATGGCCCGCATCATCGGGGGGCTTCGGCCCCCAAAAAGGTCTCCGTCACAGTGCGTGAGACCGACGCAGCAGCTGGCACCAGCATAGAGACCTACTCCTCCGCCAAAGCGGACACCCCTCATAAGTCTGCCGGTAACGTATCGTCGAATAGTCCTGCGACGTCGAACTCCAGATACGTAACCATTCTCGCAGAAACTCTCCCTAGTCTAGGTTCGTTCTACGACCTTGAGACGTTCAGCATCCGCAAATTCGATTTGCTGGACATCAAGAAGATTCATCGTGCGAATGCGACGCGCAACCTGCGCACGCTGATCGAAGTGATTAACGCATCGGTAGAAGGCGCAGACGTCTTCACGTTCACGCCGGGTGACTTTTGGATGCTCATGTACTGGCATCGCATCAACTCCTTCATGGAATCGCCGCTCGACGTCACATGGGATTGCGATCATCCGGACCACCTCAAGAAGATCAAGGATGGTACGCTTCCGAAGGAATCTGTGCACAACAGCTACCGCGTGCAGGGTACGGACATTCAGAATCATTACCTCGCCAATCACGAGGAGATCGCTGCAATGATCCACAAGTCGGTTGCAGACTACAAGTTTGCGCTGACCTCGCCTCGCATCGCGGATCAGATGGAAGGCACTGAAATGTTGGAGCGCATCACCGACATTGAGAACACGATGCTGCAGGAGATGAACGCGGAGCAAGCCAAGACGGGTAAGATCGACATTACCCCGACGATGGTTGCGAAGCTGGCGGACAAGACTGCGGAGTACAAGGACGAGGAGTGGTACAACAATCTCGCGTCGATGATTGACCGCGGCCCTGGCGTCACGCTGGAGGCAAAGCGCGCTTTCCTAGATGGACTGGCTGCCGAGGGTCATGGCAACGCTCTCACACTCATGTTCCGTGAGTTTGAGGACTTGATCGATCACGGCGTAACGGAAACAGTGAAGGTCAAATGCGCGGGGTGTGGGGCTTGTACGGAGAGTTCGCTCTCCGTTGAAGTCTTCGCCTTTTTTCCCGCCGTTTAACGAAGAGACCCTACTGCTGTTGGAGATCAACATTGCAAAGGGTCTCGGGTACTACCAGCCGCAAAACGAAGAGTTCAAGTCGGTCCTCTTCAAGTATAGCATTCTGCAAAACGAAGCAGAGAAAGCAAAGCAAGAGGCCGAGTTGAACAACCGTAGGTAACAGGACAGGACAATGGCGACCAAGAAGAAGACGGCACCTTTCAACCGAAACAGTCTGACGGACGTTAACCGATTCCTTGCGGAGTCGGCAGAGACACTGGTGAATTTGACCCAGCGCCTTGGCGACCTCAAGGCCCAGTTTCAGTTGCAGGATGGCAACAATCCGGGTCAGGCTCAGAAGACCAAGCGGCAGATCGCGCAGGTCGAAGTAGAGATCAAGAAGTTTAACGCACAGCGCAAGTCGGCAACGTTCCATCAGGAGCGTCGTCAGCGCCTGCGTGACCGGATCATGCAAAGGGACGTCGATAGCCACGAGAAGCTGATTCGTGGGGCCAACAAGCTCGCCGATGACGCTGCTCGTGATCTGGATCAGCTGTCGAAGAAGACTGAGAGAGACAACAAGGATCTCTTGGCCGCCATTGACCTTAGCTTGAAGAGCGACAAAGAACTGCGCGAGTGGATGACCAGTCTGAGCGAAGACAACTGGGAAGAGTTCCTGGCCCTGCGTGACAAGGGTCGCATCGAAATGGCAGCGCGCGCTCGCAAGGCCATGATGTCCCAGCGCAAGACGAAGAAAGCAGCGTTCACCGATACTGGTACGACGCTGGCTCGCAACATGAAGCGACTGTCCAGCAACACGTCATTCTCTCAAGGTTCCGGCGCTGCAAAAATCTCCGACGTTGGTGAGGCTGACGTCATCGAGAAGGTGCTGGAGATTGGCGAGAAAGTGAAGCAGAAAACCGCAGCCGGTACAAAGGTTGCGAAGAACACCAAGGTTGGTCAGCTTGTTTCCGTCAAGGTGCAGCCGACTCACAACACCGAATTTTTCGCACGACTCAAGGACATCAACATCGGCATCGGCGACCGCCTCAACGGTGTGATGGATATCCTTGAGCAGATTCGTGACAACGATCAGGACAACGCGCAGAAGCTGCGTCGGGCCGAGAGCCGCAAGGCACAAACTGACCGCTTCGCCAACTTGGCCACTAAGGAGAAGAAGGAGAAGAAAGAAAAGGACGACGAACCGGGTGGCATTGCCAAGTTTCTGCTGGGTGGTATCAAGCTGGCTGGTATCCTTCTTACGTTGAAGCAGTTGGCGGGCATTGTGCCGAATACGCTCAACTCCGTCAAGCGCGCCGTCCTGACCGCTAAGGGTCTGTACGCTCGCATGACCGGCAACACGGAGGAGTTCAATCGTGTGAGCCAAGAGCTACAGATGATGGAAGGTGCGCCCGGCCTTACTGACGTCAAGGGTAGCACTTGGGCAAAGATCGCTGGTGGTGCAGCACTCATGTTCCCGGGTACTGCTTTCCGCGCTGCTCGCTTCGTCGCTGGCAAGACTGTCATGCCGTATGCCCGAGCCTCTGTGAAGGCTGCGCGTCAGGTGGGTGGTTACGCTGCGCGTCGTGGCATGGCCGGTCTGCTGGGTGGTGCAGGCAAGATCGCTTCGTCCGTCGGCGGCAAGTTGGCCGGTCGCGCTGGTGCAGGCATACTTGGTCGCTTGGGTGGTGGTGCGCTCGCAAGACTGGGTGCAGGCTTCCTGACTCGTCAAGCGGTGTCCATGACTGCTGGTAACGTGGTTCCCGGACTTGGCCCCATCGTGCTGACCATCGGTAACATCCTGATGACTGTCGGCATGTTGGCGTGGGAGCTAATGTCCGATCAGTTGAAGGACAAGATCAAGACGGGTGTCAAGAAGCTCTTCATGGTTATGACCGCCCCCATGCGCATGGCTTTCACCTGGGTGTGGGATAAGATGAAGGAAGTGTTCAGCAGCTTTATGAAGTGGATGGATGAAAAGACTGGCGGTTTGCTGGGTCGCGTCTTCCCTTCGATTCACTCGGGAGAGCAGCCGACGGGTTCTGGCTATTCGACTACTGAGGGTGGTCGTCAAGTCTACTTCAATGATGGCTCGGCCGATGCACTATCGTTCGATCAGGTTAACAAGCCTGCGGTGCCGCTCAGTGGCTCTAAGGGTGACTACTACAACGGTATGTATGCAACCCTGCTTGACTCTGCGAAGCGCCAAGGCGTTCAGAATCCAGAGGCCATCGCTAGACTGGGTGCCGCACAGGCTTCGCTGGAGACGATGTACGGTCGCCATGCTCCGAACAACAACCATTTCGGCATTAAGGGCAAGGGTGGCACGCAGACAACGCGTGAGTTCATCAACGGGCAATGGGTTACGACGCAAGACAGCTTCCGAGGTTACAAGAGTCCGCAGGAGTCGGCTGACGACTACATTCGGTTCTTGAAGGAGAACCCACGCTACAGGAATGTTCTCGCTGCGGGTTCTGCGTCCGAGGCTATTCGCGCGCAGGGTATGACTGGATATGCCACCGATCCTGCGTATGCGTCAAAGCTAATGTCGATTCATAGTAAAGGTGGTGCTGGCGCTACGGGTGCCGCTGCTCCGCCGAAGCCCGTGACCCCACTACCTGCTGCCGGTGCTGCACATACTCCGGGTAATGGTGTCAACGCGCAGCCTGCTGCACCACCTGCCGGTCCGACGGGTGTTGCGCCGAATGCGTCGGCATCGACTGGCAAGTATGCCGGTCCTTCGATCAACGATGGCGGCACGAAGATCGATGATATGCAATTGCTGGTCGCCAACATGCACAGAGAGTGGGCCTAATCATGTCCCTGCTAGACCTCGCTAAGGGTAAAATCAAAACAGGCGCCACCAACATCATCAAGGGCGCATACAGTGGCGTGTCGAAGCAGTTGTCCGGCATCCTTGTGAAGGATGCCGGCGACATTCCGGGCTACGACAGTGCCAGCATCAATGACATTGAAGACGCTCTCTACGCTGTCAACCCCTCCTACGCTGTGACGATCACGTACAACAACAGCTCAGGTAGCGAAACAGAGCCGACGTCCATTCAAGCGTTCCTCGCGACAAACGAAGCCATTTCATTCAACGTCACTTCTGAGTACACACCCCTAACCGAAGCCGGTGTGCTGGATACGGTCGTTGGTGGCGCTATCGAAGGCATCACGGGTAGCAGCCGATTGGCTGAGCTTACTACTCGACTGGCTCGTGCTGCGGGCTTTCGCACACTGGTGAAGAGCTTGACCGCGCAGATTTGGGGCGGCACCTCGCACTTGGAGTTGACTGTGCCGTTGTTGTTCGTCGCTGAAATGGAGCAGGATAACAACGGTAAGCACCCAACGTTGCAGCCGATCATCGATTTGTTGAAGTTGAGCGTGCCGAAGCAGGGTGAGGGTGGATTCTTCTTGGATCCTCCCGGTCCAATCTTCGAGTTCAAGGGCAACGGCATCGGCGAGAAGATGGCCCCCGTGGCTTCTGCTACGTCGTCGATGAAAGACAAGCTGGCCGGTGTGCTGGGTGGTGAAGATGGAGAAGACAAGCCAACGACACCGCTGGCTACTGCACTGAGCGGCACGCAGGACGCACTGACTCAAGGATTGCAGGCCATCGATGCGAACGTGACGATTCGCAACAACATCAGCGTAACCATCGGTGAGTTCCTGTCGTTCCCTTCGGTCGTCATCACTGGTGTGACTCCGTCATTTGAAATGATCTTGGGGCCTGACCAGCGACCGATGTTTGCACTGGCTCAGGTATCGTTCCGGACGATGTTCATTCCGACGGCTGAGGACATCGACAAGTTCATCTTGACGGGGACGGTGTAATGAAAATGAGAGACTTCCTCGAAACCACTGTAGTCACTGACAAGGTGACGCGAATGCAGTCGGTTTACTTGGACTACCTGAGCAGCGCGATGAACAATCCGCGTCATCGCATTCAACGATTGATCCCCGAGTACGAGCCACGCGTCATCCTGCCTGAGTACGAGTTTAGCCCGGACCTCTTGTCGGAAGACGTCTACGGCACGAATGAGAAATGGTGGGTCATCTTGCGTTACAATGGCATCTGCAACATTTTCCATCCGACGACAGGATTCGTGGCAAACCGACTCATCAAGATCCCGAACGCCAAGGCGGTTGACTCTTGGCTTGACCGTATCTCGTCGAACCTCGATGAGAAGCGACTGGCTCAACTCAACATCGGCCAAGCGAAGTACACGGTGACAATCTAATGTACCACATTAGCAATCGACTCCACGTAGACGTAACAATCGAAGGGGTCAAGATTGAGGGGCAAGACATTGAGTTTGTGTCGCTGGTGATCCACTCCAACTATCGAATGCTTCTGCCGATCATGCAATTGAGATTCAAGGATCAGTTCGGCAGCGCACGACGCTTGACGGCATTCGAGGATGGATCGCTCATCACGATCAAGGTTGGTAACACGAAGGACAGAATGGTCACCTATGACTTCCGACTGTTCAGTGCCAAGGAAGAACCGCACGGAGCGAACAACCTGTACTCGATTTCTGGCTACTTGGACCTACCAAAGTTTTTCATCGCATCATCGACACGATCCGCCAACGCATCCACCTCTGAGCTAATCACGACGATTGCGAATGAGTGCGACATTACAGAGCTGGATGTAGAGTCCACGACGGACAAGCAAATGTGGTACCAAGCGAACAAGCGCAACGCTGAGTTCACGAAGTACCTCGCTAGTCGTGGGCGTGTTGACGACACAAGCGTGATGGCGACCTGTGTACGCAACGACAAGAAATTGATCTACCGGGATATCAACAAGCCCGGCAAGGAGCAAGCGATCTTCACGTATTCGGCATCGAACGAATCGGCGCTGGACGTCACGATCCTTGCACACAAGAAGCACAGCAAGGCAGGCGGGAACAATCTCAACGTTGGCTACAAGCACGAAGTGGTCCAGCAGAACGCAACCAATGAAGAACCTGAAAAGGTGAGTGACGTTGAGTTGTATCCACGCGCAGACTTCGCCAACATCAACAAGAATGTGAAGGGCTCGATTGATAGAGGTAGACTGGACGTCTCTCCGATTCACTACAAGGACAACGTCAACGAGAATTTCTTCAAGGCGGGTCACCAGAACTACCGCGGCCAATTGCTGAACGATCAATATGTCGAGGTGCTGGCTCCGGTGCAAACCAAGCTGGACCAACTTGACTTCGTGCAGCTAGTCATTGACGCAGCCCTGACAGGCAAAGACGAAAATTCGTCCGGCTTGTACTTCGTCGCTGCTAAGGACATCATTTGCAAAGGTACAGGCTACGCCGAGAAGTTTACGCTTGCTCGCGCTGGCATGAATGAGCAGAAGAAGGGCTAACGATGGACATTGCGAATCGCAACTCGCTGATGGGTAAGCGGTTGATTGGCAAGGTGGTCGACAACAACGATCCCGAGCAGCTAAGACGAGTCAAAGTCAAGGTACCGGAAGTCTACGGCGCTGACATTTCCAACGAGGATCTGCCGTGGTGCATTCCGACCAACCTGTCAGTCATCGGTAACACATCGGCATGCCAATTCTTCGGGGTGCCGATCATTGACAGCATTGTGTCTGTCACGTTTCAGCATGGCGATCCGCTGTTCCCCGAATACTCTTCTTCGCCCACCACTCCGCAGACGGTCCCTGACCTATTCAAGACCAACTACCCAAATCGTTACGGGTGGATCGATGAACAGGCTAACCACTTCTTCATCGACCGCACCACTGGGGACTTGGAGCTTCATCACAACTCCGGCACGATGATCCAGATCAACCCGGACGGCCGCGTCACTGTGACTGCGGTGGAGAACGTCCACCTAGAAGTGACAGGAGACGTAACCGCAAACGTGGGTGGCAACTTGGACGCGCAGATTGCTGGCACTGGACGAGTAGAATCCGGCGGTGAGCTAACGCTGCAAGGTTCGGACGTAACGATCATCGGCGGCACGATTCGGCATCAGGGTCAAGTACAAGGCAACTCGACCGCCACCTACTCCGGTGACGTCAGAGGTCAAGGCATCAGCTTGGCAACGCACCGCCACGGCGGCGTGGACACTGGTGGTGGTACTACGGCACCGCCTCAATAAGGACTAGACGATGGCAACAGTAAGCTCCTACGCTGACATTAACACGTATGTCGGCGTCAACAACAAGCCAGTCGTTCTTACAGGGGACGATGCGGTCATCAATGGCATCATCAACATTCTGCTGGTTCCGCGACGCACGCGCAAGTTCCGCGCAAACTTCGGTTCATGGGTTTCGTGGTTCCTGCATCAGCCAGTGCACCCGGCCAACGCAGTGCGACTTAGGAACCAGCTACAGGCGGAGCTAAATACATGGATGCCGCTCACGCAGTTTCAGCTTGCCGACATTCGGGTGACGCCGTATCGGAATGGCACAGGCTACCACCTGTCGATCAGTTTTCCTTCCATTTCGGGTACCGATATGAAGACAGTCACTCTCGACCTCTCTGTGATGGGCTAACATGACCACGAATCTTTCACTAAGCAGAATCCTGCCCGACTTCACAGACATTCGAGACCAGCTCAAGTCGGGCTTGACGAACAAGGTAAGCTGGAACGTGCTGCTCGCGACCGACACCTCGTCGATCTTGTTGGAAAGCATTGCAGCTACTGGCACCATGTTGCAGAACAGTGCGCAGCATGTATACGAGGAGCGCTTCTCCGATACTGCGAAGCTCGACTCCACGTTGAAGGCTCATGCACGAACGCAGGCAGTCCGCCTAACGCGCAAGCAACCGGGTAAGGTGCTCGTGCGTCTGACTACCGTATTCGGTTCGCCGCAGGTGGTCATTCCGAAGTACACGCAGTTTGTGACGCAGAAGGAGAAGCTGTTCAATCGCGAGTCCATCGTCGTGCCTGCAAACGGTACGCCGGTAGAAGTGGAGTTGCACGAAGGTGCGATCTACCGCTCGACGATTGCGGGTGATGGTACTGCACTACAGACTGTATGGGTTGAGGTGCCGGGCTTCGTTATCTCCAACACTGACGTCCTAGTTAACGTTGGTGGTTACGAATTGAACGTGGTGCAGGATGCACTGTGGCACTACCCGATCCTCGAAGGCTCAATCTCCAATCACGTTGTCTGGGATCGCACGCTGCCGACCGGCGAGCTTGAATTGATTTTCGGCAACAACCAGTTCGGCTATCAGCCCGCACTGAATGAAGACATCCTTGTCACATACGTGGTATGCAAAGGCAATCTCTCCAACGATCCCAACTTCGCTGGCTACCCGGTGGCGGTGGAGAACGTGGCGGGTGTCAACGGCATCGCGTTGGGTCCACTCGAATCGGGTGTTGACGAGACTCCTGCAGAGAACTACCGTTCGGCTCCGCGTATGTTCGCCTCCTACGGACGCGCCGTGTCTATGTCTGACCACGAGGCTATCGCGCTCAACTACGGCGACATTGTAGACGCGAAGTTTCTGGGGCAGCGTGACATTGCACCGACGGTCAAGGAGTACATGAACGTCGTGTATTGCTACATGCTCAAGTCGAACAATAGCCAGATGACTACCGCGGAGTTTGCAGCATTCAAGGAGTGGCTGCTGACTCGTTCGGGTCCGCTAGACTACGTGCAGCAAGTGATGACGATGGTGCCCGTCAATGTGACGGCAAACGTCTACATCAGAAGCTCGGGTGATCCGGTTGTCATCAAGCAAGCCGCCGAGAATGCAGTGCGCGCGCTGTTCAAACCCGCTACTGGCTACATCGGTCGCAACCTGTATCGCTCTGACTTGTACGACGCGATTCAAGACTGCAGCCCCTACGTGGACTACGTGCAGCTCCTGACGCCAACAGCCGACATTGGTGTGAACATCACCGTGCCGAGCAACCTGTCGGTTACTGGCGTGGTGACTCCGGGTGCCACACTGATTCCGGGCAACGTCTATCACTATGCGATCACGGCATTCAACGCAGTGGGTGAGACGTTCGCATCCGACTTCGTGAGCATCACGCTACCTGCTGGCATGAACAGCGTGCGCTTGCAGTGGACGCGAATGGAAGGTGCCTCTGGCTATCGCGTGTACGGGCGCACCACTACGACTCCGCGCAAGATCGGCGGGGACATTGCAGGTGGTGTGACGCAGGTGATCGACTCGGGTGTGGCTGTCGGTGTGACGCAGATCAACACGATCAGTACCGCTGGTTTCTCCTACGTCGGCCTCAACGGCATGACGATCAACGTCTACTACACAGCGAGAACCTGATGGCGACAATCCATCGTATCGGAAGCAAGGATCAGATTCCGGTAATCATCGGAGCGGACAACGTAAGGTCCTTCAACCAAGAGTTTGGCGACCCGAAGGTTCCTTTCACTGAGGATGTACAGTCACTGTTCCACATGCTGCCTGAGGACTTCCGCGACATTGAGATTTGGAAGGACCTCTTCGACGTCATGGGTGAAGTGTTTGACGCCAAGGTCATGCGCTACTTCCGCGATATGTTCGGCAGTCTGGACGTGAGATACGCGGAAGAGTACGACACGGTTGATCGAGTGTTCCTGCTGTCGGAAGTGAAGCAGAAGGGCATGAACATCGACTTGTCGGCATTCACCGAGAACGACTTGATGAACCTCTACAAGTTCATCACGGAGTTTTGGAAGGAGAAGGGAACGCAAACCAACTTCTCCAACTTTCTGAGCTTCATTTTGGGCTTCGACATTAAGGTGGAGCAGCTATGGACGCACGACTACCTTGACTTCCGTCCCAAGTCGCAGACCAGTCAGCCGATTTACGAGGGTGGCATTTGGTATCCGACGTCGCACTTCCGGCTTGTGTACGATCCAAACAGAGGCATTGACATCCTAGGCGACGACAGCCCACAAGCGTACATGCTGAGGCTCATCTACTTCCTCGCGCCGATTCAGGTCGTGTTGAAGTGGGCTTCGTACAACTACGACATTGTTTCCGAACCCATCCAAATCGCTGGGTCTGTCAGCGTCCACATCGAGTACCACTAATGACGACACTTACCATCACACAAGCTGGCATGGAGGCAATGAACGAGGCGAGGGTCACTGGCCTGCTGCTGGATATCGCTTCGTTCCGCCTCGGTTCCGCCTACGGCTACACGCCGAACAGGGACACGGACAATGCGCTGCGCGGTACTATCGTGCATCCCATTGCTCCAAACGTAGCAGTGCCGTCAAACTTCTTCCGAACAGAAGGGCCTGACGGCGGCATCATCATCAACTTGTCGTGCATCCTGCCAGCGAGCGTGGGTGACTTCAACTACGGTGAGCTTGGTCTGTACTTGCCGAATGGGACGCTGTTTGGTCTTTGTGCATTCGACTCTCCAATCTCGAAGTTGGCGAACACGGGTGGCAGCGAAGGCAACAGTCTGGAAATGAAGGTGAAGATCATCACCAACATCGCGGTGCCCACGATCAACGTCAGTTCGTTGGTTGTAAACGCCGCAACGCTGGTGGGCTTTTCTTCCGCCAACATTCTCACGCCGCCGAGTGTCGCAGAAGCCAATATCCTGCGCACGCAATCGCTTGACGAGTTTGGTCGTGCTGGTTTGTACCATGAAGCTACGTCGGATCGCTGGCACCCGATGATGCACGACAACGTGGTCTACAACGGCACGGTGACTTGGGCATCTCCTTTCAGCATCGGCGACGCCAACTTGCCGAACCGACTGGGTGTCACGTTCCCTCCGCCGATCCCCGGACGCTACGTGCTGCAATTCATGAGCGGTACGCTGGCAGGTCGAGTGCGCGAAGTCACTCCGATCCCGGCGTTTCAAGCATCCGTGATGTACCCGCTTAATTTCATCGTCCAACCGGCAACGCCCAATGGGTACAGCTACGTTGTGTCACAAGCGGGTACGACTGGTAGTTCGGCCGTAACGTGGCCGACGAATCCGGGAGGCACTGTCCAAAGCGGTACAGCCATCTTCACTGTGTTGGGTCCGGTCCACAGTTACGGTTTGACTTGGGCTGGTTCCACTGCCACCGCTGCTACTCCGGGTACTCAGTACCGTCTGCTTCGCGCTTCTTCGTTCACGGGTCTCGAACGCTTCATGATGGAGTACCTGTTGAAGACTCGCGCCATCCGTCACTTTAGCCACCATCACTGAGACCCGCACACATGGCAAACGGTATTCTTGCTCTCGCTTTTCCCAATCCCGGTACTGATACGATTGCGTACACGGTTCCGGCAGGTATGTGTGCCAGTGTCGCGGTCAATGTCTGCAACACGGGTATCGCTACCAACATTCGCATCGCTGTCCGTCGTGCTTCGGACACCTCTTTCATCGAGTATGACGTACCGCTAGGCGGTGCATCCTCAGGAGCAAACAGTCTGTACGCGCGCGCAATCGTACTCGACGCAGGTCAGCAGTTGATCGTCCGTTCCAGCGGTGCAGGCACGCACTTCACTGTGACTGGTTACGAGCAGCCCAGCAGCATGATCGCAGTGGACATGTGAGGATAGAAGATGCTTAAGCACAGTCGTCGTCAATCAGTTGACCGAGCGTGGGATGAAAACTTCCACATCGGCACATATATAAACACCTACGTTGTTCGATTGACTGGTATCCTGTCCGAGCATATCTATCCGGGTCAGGGTGTCCATGTTAGAGAGAACAACACAGTCAACAAGTACGGTGTCGTGGCGTACACGAACCAAGGCGCCGGTTTCACTGACGTCGTTATCTACGGCATTGTGTTGGACAACGTAGTGAACATGCAGGTCCGTTTCGGCATCGCTTCGCCGAACAACAGACACCTTGCCGGTTCATTCGACAACATCCATGTGAACAACCTGTTTGTGGAAAAAGGACAGGGTGGTCAAATGTGTTGGAACGTGGTGCAAGGTCAGGGCAAAACCACGTTCATGAACAATCGTGGCGGTGGCTCTGGTGGCTTCTCGTTCTACAACGGCACCAACTCGTCCTATACGATGGTCGTGGACATTGACGCCGCAGGTAACGTGCGGTCGTACTCGGACGAGAACCTGAAGAGCGGCTTTGAGAAAATCACGAACGCGCAGGGCATACGCTTCATTGAAGAAGTCGAGCCGTTCAACTACCTGATGTGGGGAGAGACTCCGGACCTTGGTTTCAAGGCCGGTAAGATCAAGGCATTGCACCCACTGTTGACGGGCGAGGCTGAGGAAGGTATGACGCTCAACTACTTGAAGGTTCCGGTGGTTCAGCAGGCAGCCCTTCGTGGTCTGCTTGACCGCGTCAAGAAGTTGGAGCAGCAGGCAGGGATCGAAGTCACGTATGAGGACGAGGGGGCATAATGCCAGCGGGGTTCATTTCCAAAAGCTCGGGTACGGACCTAGATCAAGTCTTTGTTCTCCGCACTCAGCCGACGGACCCCAAAGCCATCCCTGTGCAATTCGTGGCAGTAGACAACGGGCTCAACTTGTCCGAACGCTACATGCCACGACTTGCCGGTATGCCTCCGGGGCCTCCAACGGGCTTCCTGATTCCTGATGGTCGTGACCTGTGCGAACTGTACTACCCGATTGGCGGTCAGCGTGACTGGGTGATACCTACATGGGCCAACTGGGGTCTGCAAGTGCGAACCGCTGCGCCGGAACAGGTGACGACAAACTCGCCACCGCTTGCCATCTTCTATGCTGGTGCATCCGGCTTGACGGTGACACTCACCAACGCATCGACCGACCCTGACGGCAACATCACGCACTACGTCGTGATGAATTGGGGTGATGGTACTAGCAGCGGAAACATCGCTCCGAACGTCAATGCCTCGCATACGTTCCCGTCCAACTACTTGGGCAGCACCGTAACTATTCAGGTGCGCGTCTATGACGCTGGCGGTCTGTATGACTCTCGCAACCTTGCTGTACTGCTGGGTAACTACGGCGGTGGCGGTGGCGGTGGTTGTGTATGTCTGGACATGTACGCTGTGGGCGAAGTGCTGATCGAGGATATCGAAGTTGGTGACATGCTGGAAATTGCCACCTACGATCCAATTGGTGTTGCGCACGAAGAAGTCAAGAAGACAAAGGTCACGTTGCAACCGTGCTGGCGTATTGAGTCGGAATCTGGTGCCGCGGTTCAAGCATCTGATTCGACCCCGATGCAGCTACGCGACGGCACTGTGGTCAAGCTGCCTCAAATGTTGAATCGAGAGGTGCTTGTCAATCAGTCCGGTGACATACGGTGGGAGAAGGTGGTTCGCTGCGACTTCGTGGGTCATCGCTTGGTCTCACACATTTTCGTCTCTGACAACTGCTACTTCGCAGGTGAGGAGCCGGATCATCGCATTGCTACTCACAACGAAAACAGCACGATCAAGGTCTAGGAGAAGAAGTGGGCACTCTTACCAACGCAACATTCGACACTGGTACACAAGAGTGGAGCCTCTCCAGCGGTACGGCTTCTACCATCGGTTGGTCCCCAACTGGTGGTAGAGGTTCGCCGGGATGTATCGAATTGGTCACGCCGGGTTCTCCGAATGACGCCAATCTCAACTATGGGTTTGCGACTACGGACTACGCTCACCCGGTAGTGCCCGGTCAGAACATCACGATCAACTGGTGGTTCCGCATGATTACAGGCAGCCCGGGTATGTCGTGCCGCGCTGCGATTTACTGCTACGACGAAAACTACGCACAGGTTGACTACGTAGCCGGTACGGAAATGCGTAGGAACACTTACGGCAGCGGGTACATTCACGGCTGGTGCACCATGATCGTGCCGTGGAATGGTAGATACGTGAAACCTGCAACATGGCTGCACGGTGCCCACCAGTCGCGTCTTTACGCCGACGATTTCTCGTGGAACTACGTGCCTCCGCCTCCGCCTGATCCTGAAGACCCGGATCCTCCGACCATTCATCCGCCGACGCACGAAGCAGTTGCACAGGCTTCGTTCTTCCGCAACGGTGTATGGCGCTACACGTGGGGCTACGGCAATGTAGATGGCGAACGCTGGATTCATGGCTACAACGCAGCTACGCAGGGTGCTGTCCAGAACGCCAGTACCGCTGGTGCTGATTGGGCTCCTGCTGATTTGCTCAGTGCCACGGTTGGTGACGGGTATCAGATCAGTTTTGAAATGGTGGACGCGACGGCAGGGATCACCGCGGCAATGTATGGGACGGTCTTTCAGATGCCAGCACGCGCTGGCTCCTACTACTTGGAGTCGGACATTCCAGCAGGTGAGGCAATCCTCAACGCAACCAAGTATTGCAGGTTGCGATTCGCCGATGCACTAGCCAACTACACTCTGCCTCCAGAAGCTCAAGGTGCGACAAGTATCTTGGTGACTGCACATGCGAACGTCAAGGTCACAATCCGTCACATCCTGACAGACCAAATTGTTGAAGCCTTCATGTGGGGTCTGCGTGCCGAAGTGAACTGGCCGAAGACGGTGAACAATCAAGGACCGTATCAGATCACGAGTGAGACCTACGGACAGCATCGATCCATCGCATTTGCCAGTGGTCAGCAGCGTGGTACTGGTCTGCTCTTTACGTTCAACCCGAACGGCATCTGTAACGTGTCTCGCAACAATGTTGTGGGTAACGCGACGATTGGTAGTGGTACCTTCATCGGTGCTAATCCATTCCAGTACGGTCCAGACGGCGGCAGCATGGCTGGTCTACAGTTGCGTGTCACCGTTGCATCCAGCCGATTGACTCTGCGCACGAATGCCGCGCAAGGATTCGTTCACACGCTGCGTTACGTGGAAGGCAACGTCAATCACATCAACCTAGATACTCCGGTTGACGATGGCAACTACGACAACAATCCGGTCCTGATCGATTGGACTCCTGTGTCTTCCGCGCGCAACATTTACGCGTGGATTTCCTTCATGGCTGTCAACGACGTTGTGCACAACTCGGGTCTAGCGATCCAAGTGCGTAACGGCAGTGGCACGATTGTCGCTCAGGGTCTCGTGCCGTTCTGGACCAGCTTGACTGTCTCGCAAGCGCAAGCGCCCCCGAGTGGCGGTGGTGGTGGTTGTGTCTGCGTGCATATGTACGCTTACGAGGGTCAGACGATTGAGGATGTGGAGATTGGGGAAGAGTTGGATATTGCAACGTATGACCCGATCGGCAAGATGAAAATGGAAGTCAAGGATACGCGGATTTCGACTCAGCCGTGTTGGAGAATCGAAACCGTGTCGGGTATAGTTGTGGAGGCATCCGACAGCACGCCGATGCAGTTGCGGGACGGCTCGGTTGTGATGTTCCCTGATATGTTGAATCAGGATGTGCTTGTGGACGATGACGGCGAGATTCGTTGGGAGCAAGTGAAGTCTTGTGACTTCATTGGCGATAAAGAGGTTGCGCACATTTTCGTTTCCGACAACTGCTTCTTCGCAGGCGAGGATCCGAAGCGTCGCATCGCCACTCACAATCAGAATACGACCGAGAAGCTCTGACGGTGCCATGAGGCACGTACGTCGTGGACTTAGGGGGTGTAACAATGATGATGCAAGAACCGATTACGTGGGAGATGGTGAAGCTGTTTTTCACTGCCGACCTGCGCGTGTACATTTTCATGATGGCTACCCTGTTGGGTATGCTGACCAACTTTCTCAAGACGGTCAAGCTCCAGCAGAAAGTGACGCTTGCTGACTACACCAAGAAGTATGTGTGGAACAGCATTGCGTCGATTGTGGGTGCAACCATTGGCTGGGCCTACTTGTACGAGCAGGATACACAGACACTGCTCGCATACTTCGGTGTCGGCTACATGAGCGATAGCATCCTCAACAAGGCAACAACGTTGGTGAGTTCGATCGCCCCGAAAGACACGGGCATGGCACAGCAAGCTGGAGGTGACAGCAATGGCTAATACTGCAATTGGTTCCAGGATCGAAGACAGTATCGACAACGCTCACAACGCGCTCAAGAAAAAGCGCAACACCTGGATTTGGGTGGTCATCGTCGTTGTCATTGCAGCGGTCCTGGTGATGGATTACATGAGTGCGAATCGCATTGTGGACTTGGAACCAGTCACACCGCTGCCTACTCCGGAGGAGTACCGTACTGCCTACATCACGATCAAGGACGCAGATGAGGCAACCGCAACAGCAGTTGCGGCAGCAGAGGTCACGGTGGAGCGCGGTAAAGCGATTGTGAAGCCCAATCACGACCTGCGTAAGGCCGTGAATGAGTGGAACAAGGAGGCTAAGTATGAGGAGTAAGTGGCTCCTGCTCGTGCTTCTGCTCTGCCTCCCCGGCTGTGCAACGTTTGATACGTTGATGGGCGGAGGCGAGGAGCGTACACCATTCGACAACGTGGAGGTCTCGGCTACTAAGTCGATGACCATGTTCTCCGACAACGCAAGAACGTCGGAACCGTTGGCGGACCACCTGCAACCGATTCCACTACCGCCGCTCCCGAAGGCGACAGTGGTGGCCGATGCTGACGGCAAGGAGCACGCTGCGTTCACCGCTGATGGGATGAACCAGCTGATCTACTATAAGGACGTGAGTGCAAGCAACACTCAGTTGGCGAAGGACCTTGTCGGCGTTGCAAACTCTGCGATCAATCAGAAGAATGCGGTCGTGGAAGCCGGTAAACTTGAGGAGCGACGAGCGAATCACAATGCGGAAAAACTCGCGCTCACTGAGGAGGAATTGAAGCGAACGAAACGGAAGGCGTGGTTCTCCAGATGGGGGTATCGCGCCGCTACACTCGCTGCATTCATTCTCGGGTTGAAGCTGTAAAAGAAAAGGCCCCGGCAGGTTGCTAGTCTGCACGGGGCCTTTTTGTTTTCTTCTTGCGATTGGCTTTGCATTCATCATACAGAATATCGATCCACTCTTGTGGCAACGTCATCGGATCGACTTTCTTTTTGCCTAGCTCCTCGGCAATGTCTGACAGATTCAGCACTCGTGTCCAGATGAGTTGCTTCAACTGTGAGTTGATCTTCTTGCGTGCTACGGTGCCTGCCTTGTCGCTGTCCATCGCGAGGATCACGCCTTTCACTCCGGACTCTAGCACAATGTCTCGCTTGTGCTTGCTCCAGTTCTGCGAACCGAGAATAGCTACCGCCGGGATGCCTTCCTGCAACAAACGCAACGCATCACGAGGGCCTTCCACGATCACAAGCGCCATCTTCTTTTTGATAGCCATTGCCACTGCGAAGTCAAAGGGGAACAGCCCTACGTCTCTGACCCAATGACCGGGACTAGTGACGTATGACAGTCGTCCTTTCTCTTTACGCATTCGCGCTTTCACTGCGCCGACGATCACCTCGTTTACCGTTACTGGTAGAACGAGTGCCTCGTCTTCCTCTACTGCGTCGAACCCTACCACTGTTCCGAGTTTGAGCAGCAGGGAACGCTTGATCTTGCGCCAACTCTCCTGGACCGGCATCGTCAGGCCGATCTTCATACTGTGCGTGAGGGACTCAAACTTCACCCCAGTCGAGTGCGCACTTGGGAGCAGTTCTGATCGGATATCCTCAAACTTGTGCTGCATGGCCTTATCGACTTTCGTGTCCAGCTTTTCATCGATTGTCTTGAGGCCCAGCTTTGCAGCAAACTTGTTCCAGTTGCCCTTCTCTCCGCAACCGAGACAGTAGAAGTACCCGATTGGATACCGCTCCCCATTCTCTACGTTGAGCATCAGGGACGGTGTGGCATCCGAATGGAAGACACACTTAATCATCATCACGTTCCCGCGCAGCACTTTGTGCCTACCCGGGATCTTTTGTATCTCCTGCCGGATGATTCTAGCAGCCTTGGAAGTCGGTGCAACAAGGGATTTTGACTCAGACATAGGTACGCCAAAAGCTGTAAATGCTACGTATGATTTACAGTATCTTCACTCTAGGCAGACACCCTACTTAGCCGCGTATAGGTGCTTTCAACCACTCTGTTTTAGAGGTTCTCATGCTCGGTACTCTCATCGACCTGGCCTTCCTGTTCGTCGCGTTCCTCGCTGGTATCGCGTTCCAACTGAAGTTCCCGGGTCCGGCGACGAAGCTCCTGAATGTCGCCAAGGAAAAGTTCAAGTGGCTCCGTGACAAAATCCGCAAGGGCCGTACGCCCACGCAGGTCAGGTAATACACAGGAGGGGCTGCTTCGGTGGCCCCTCCACCAACCGAGGTTCGCTTTTGAGCACCAAGAAGAAGCCCAAGAAACTGGCTCCACCGGACAATGCGTTTGTCCAGACGATGCTGCAAGGTTGGTGGAAGGAAGCCTCGGATCAGGGTACCACGGAAAAGACCGACCCTGAGCGTATGCAGTTTCTGCGCCCATCCTCACTGCCGTTCTGCTCACTGCGCACAGCGTACACCCGCATTTACGAAGGGGTGGACGATGAGCGACACATGTCCTTCAACGAGAATTTCTACGTCAACCAAGGTAGCGCGATTCACCAATTGCTGCAGGACTTCGTTGGACGTATGAAGATCGAGGGTGTCGTTGACACTCCGGTAGAAACGCTGGGTCACTGGAAGTGTCCACGTTGCGGCCACAAGCGCCGATTCACCACCTACAAGCGATGCACGAAATGCCGCGGCCGGTCTACCTACGAGGAGATCGAGATTCGTTGGCGCAACACCGTCGGCCATATCGACAAGGTGATCCGCATTGGTAACATGCTCTTCATCCTTGACTACAAGACGACGGGCACGAAGGCTCTCATCAAGCATCGAATGCAGATGGCATCCGGTGAGGCCCCGCTGTTCCCATACGTGAAGAACCGCGCGCAGATCCTGAGTTACGTCGGTCTGTTCGAGAGGGTCTTCAAGAAGCTGTTTAAGAAGGGTGGTCCGTTCTACAAGTGTACGGTCGTTGGCGGAATCCTTGCCTACATCAGTCGTGAGGACGTGTTCCGTCGTGAGTTCGTCTACCTCCCAGCAGACGCCAAGACCAAGGCTCGATTGCTCAAGCAGTCAATCAAGGACGACAAGGTCTTCGGTCGCATGCTCAAGGTAGTAGAGAAACCCTCCATGAAAGGACTCAAGGAAATGATCGAACACAAAGCATGCTCTTCGCGCGAGGACTACGTGAAGAACATGGAAGATAAGTGGGACCCGTGTCCGCTGGCAAAGGTATGCTTCCAGCGAAAGAAACTACTAGAGGAACTCAAGGGAATTTTATGAGCGATCACGTACACCAAGGCTTTATCCAGTCTGAGGAAATGTTCCAGCACGCCCTCAGCATCGACTACAAGTTTCGTAGCGGCAACAGCGTGCCGATCCAGAAAGCATGGATCACTGCCGAAGAATGGAGGCCGGTGTACCAGTACATCGCACAGCAGCAGGTCATTCACAACGTCGTGAAAGACTTGCACACTTTCGGGGGTGTGGAGATTAAGTCGCCAATCGAGGAAGCGCGAGCGAACGGGGTTTCTGTTCCCACCGCGATTGAATGGAAGTCGGCGACGCCCTTACTGACTGAGACGGTCATAGCCATGTTGGAAAAGGGTGGGGTGGCCCCTTCCGACAGTACGGCACTCGCTTTGGCGATTTTCCAACAGGTGGAAAACAACCAAGGCAATCTAGCGGGTAGTCTTGTCATTGGTCCATCCACCGATGAAGGCACGGTCCCCTACTTCTTCAATCGAGAAGAGGCGTTCGGCACTCTCGATGAAGGCGTCTACGCGATGTTCGCTATCAAGCTATAGGAGCATACGATGTTCGGACTCAAAATTTTCACACGCAATCCAGACCATACCATGAAGCAGTCCAATGAGAAGCACCTACAGATCATCGACGGTTCCGGTCAGATGATGGTGAAGATCAAGCATGATGGGACTCTTGAGTACGGTGAACACTACAACCCCGATGCTGCTGCACGCGCGTTCTGGGGCGCAATCTTGGCAGCACGACCGGAGCAATTACGATGAAGGTAGAGGTGTCTAAGGAAGAAGCAGACGAGCAGAGAGCATGGGGCAACGTGTTTGGTGCAGCGGTAAGAACGTTCCTTGGTCATCACTTGCCCTCCACTCCTGCACGCAAGCTCGCACCGCCAGAGGTGCAAGAGGACAAGATTACAAAAGCGAAGTTGAAGCGAATCAGGAAGCAGAGCCAGCGCATTGCCGTGCGCAACCGAAACGGCGTAACCGCAGACGGGTATGAACGATGAAGAAGTCCAAGTACGGTGAGAAGAAGGGCGACTACCTAATCACCAAGACCCCCTCCGACAAAAAGATTCTCGTCAAGGTGCTACACACCGACAGCGAAGGCATCAAGGGTCGAGTGGAAGCATCCAAAGTAGAGAATCGTCGAGTGTCCTTGGACGTCGAACGAGATACGATCATCGCCAACTTGGGACAACGCCCACCGTTCGGTACGGTGTACGGTACCTTAGTCGAGCCGCTTCTACGCACAGACGACATTGAGAACTGGGGCGAGATTCACTTCTACCGCCGACTCAAGAAGGTGGAGAAGAAAGCACTGCGGCTGGCGTTCGAGACTGTGTGGAAGAAGGTGGTGGTCAAGTACAAACTCAAGGATGTTATGCCGATCACCTTCGAGGTACGACACGCCAAGGGTAGATGGGCAGGCTTCTACAGGAACCTACCGAAGCATGAGTGTCATTGCATCACGCTCAAGCCCAAGGGGTTCCTGCTGGACGATACCATCGAACTGCTGGTTCACGAGTTGGCGCACGCCATCGATTGCAAGCTGGTGCCGCCGAAACTCAAAGCCAAGTGGATCAAGCTGTACACGTACTACATCACGCTGACGACCCTCAAGTCGTCACAGATTGCAAAGGTCAGAGAGGAGTTGGAGGCATCAGGGTCCATCGCCGAGTTCAAGGCGAACCTTGCTGACGATGACGCGGAAGAGGAAGACGACAAGAAGAAGAGCAAGGACCTGTCGCAGATCGACATTCTCGATGAGTGTCTGTCCTACATACAGTCCAACTTCAACTTGCGTCCGCGCGAAATCAACCTGCTCCTGAGCGAACAAGAGAGTCTGGAGCAGTACTGGCCGAAGCACGCGATGGACATTGCCGACGCTACTGCGGGTGAAGCAGTGATGACCGAGTACGGGTTGACGAATGCCGATGAGTTCTTCGCTGAGTCATTCCGCCTGTTCATTAAGGGTGGCGCAGGCAAGAAGATCACGAAGCTAATGAAGACCACGCTAAAGGGACTGTCACCGCAAGGCGAGTCCGACGACTGATCCTCAAGACAAAAGAAAAGGCCCTAGGC